>Ga0315279_10000358_pt1 | contig 94055 bp, 88 predicted proteins | sample YL17G06_20_MG_FD_203694 | JGI IMG/M metagenome (GOLD analysis project Ga0315279, IMG submission 203694) | Sediment microbial communities from Yellowstone Lake, YNP, Wyoming, USA - YL17G06_20 | ecosystem: Environmental > Aquatic > Freshwater > Lake > Sediment | place: USA: Wyoming | collected... | reverse complement strand
CGCCAAGGCCCGCGATTCTTGGTGGCGGGGGCGAGGTTGGCGTTGTGCTCCGCCAACCGGCGCTCTAAGTCCTCTGTCGAGCCGATGTAGAACCGTCCGATGGAGTCGCTGCGCAGGATGTACACGTCAAACATTGAATGCTTGGTGAGCCGTGAGGGAATCGAACCCCCAACCTACTGATTAAGAGTCAGTTGCTCTACCAATTGAGCTAACGGCCCAGGTTCTTGCTTTCAAAACCTGCTGCTTATGAGTTCCGCCACGGCGGACTCTACCCATTCAGCTAACGGCCCAGAAAGCATCCGGCATTCTAACACATTCTCTCCCTTCAGCGAGAACTGAAAGCGCGCAAAGCTTTCGTTGACACCGGCTTGCAGGGGTCTCTATAATTAAGAATTCGCAACATTACAAGAGAGGCAACTGAATGTACGCGATTTTCCGAACGGGTGGAAAGCAATACAAAGCCTCGCCGGGCGATGTCATTCGCGTGGAGCGACTGCCGGGCGAGCCCGGCTCGATTGTTGAGTTCAACCACGTCTTTGCCGTGCGCAAGGAGAACCTCACGGTAGGTTCGCCGCTGGTGGCCAACGCCCGGGTGACGGCCACCATCCTGCGCAATGCGCGGGCGCCGAAGGTTCGGGTGTTGAAGTACAAGCGCAAGAAGCAGTACCGGCGCACCACGGGGCACCGGCAGCCTTTCAGCGAAGTCCTGATCAAGGATATTGTGACGGCTTAAGCACAGGCGGGCAAAAACCTATTGGACAAGAAGGATTGACGTATGGCACACAAGAAAGGTCAAGGAACTTCACGCAACGGGCGCGACTCCAACTCCCAGCGCCTCGGCGTCAAGCGGTTTGACGGGCAGCTCGTATCGGGGGGCTCCATCCTGGTTCGCCAGCGCGGCACGCGGCTGAAGCCCGGAGAGAACGTGGGCATCGGCAGCGACGACACGCTCTTCGCCAAGGTTTCCGGCGTGGTGCGGTTCGAGGACAAAGGGCGCATGGGCCGCTTTGTGAGCATTCTGGTTCCTTCAGCGAACTGACCTTGCAAGCGGTGGGGGCTGGCGCAAGTCGCCTGCGCGCCTCACCGCTTTTGTTGTTTTTGGACGCTTTCGCGCCAACCTCGGACCGATCGCGTGGCTCATCGCGGGTTACTCGGCGTGTTCATTGACGAAGCCAAAATTCGTATCGCGGGGGGCAAAGGAGGCAACGGCTGCGTGGCCTTTCGGCGCGAGAAGTTTGTCCCGCGCGGCGGCCCCAGCGGCGGCGACGGCGGCCGGGGCGGCAGCATCTACTTCGAAAGCTCCGAGCACCTCAATACCCTGCTGAAATTCCGCTATAACCGCGAATTCCTGGCCGAGCGCGGACGCCACGGCGAAGGTTCCAATCGCCACGGGCAGGATGGCGAAGACTTGACTATCCAGCTTCCCGTGGGAACCGTGGTCTACCACGACGCCAGCGGCGAAAAGTTGTGGGACTTTGAGACGCCCGGCCAGCGCATCCTGGCGGCGAAAGGGGGCCGCGGCGGGCGCGGCAATGCGCATTTTGCCACCTCCACCCGTCAAGCTCCACGCAAGGCCGAGCCGGGGGCACCTGGCGAAGCGCGCGACCTGAAGCTGGAACTCAAGCTCCTGGCGGATGTGGGCCTGGTCGGCTTCCCCAACGTCGGCAAATCAACTTTGATCTCTCGGCTCAGCGCGGCGCGGCCCCGCATCGCGGACTACCCTTTCACCACGCTGGAACCCTGCCTGGGCGTGGTGGCTCTCGACGCGGAGCGGACCTTCGTGATGGCCGACATCCCAGGCTTGATTGCCGGCGCTCACGAAGGCCGTGGGCTCGGCATCCGCTTCCTGAAGCATGTGGAGCGGACGCGCTTGCTGCTCCATCTGATCGACGTTGCGGAGCAGTCGGGCCGCGACCCCGTCGAGGACTATCGCATCATCCTGAAGGAACTTGAAAGCTTCAGCCCTACGGTGGCAGGGAAGCCGATGCTGCTCGTTGCCTCGCGCATTGACGCGGCCGGCGAAGGCGGCCGGCTGGTCTCCTTGCGGGAATTTTGCCGCGAGCGGGGAGAGCCGCTCTACGAGATTTCCGGTGTGACGGGCGAGGGACTGGAGGAATTGAAGCGGGCGGTCTGGGGTAGACTGGAGCAGATACCCCGGCCCCAGCCCCTCGAGGTCGCCACCCCATCTCCGGAGTTGTAGGACTCACCGACCTGTGAACATCGCGATCTTTGGCGGAACCTTCGACCCCATTCACACCGGGCACCTCCGGGCTGCGACAGCAGCGGCGCGCAAGTTCCGGCTGTCTCAAATCCTCTTTATCCCCACGGGGAATCCCCCGCACAAGCCGAACCACCACCTCACCCCGTTTCATCATCGTTACGCCATGGTTGCCCTGGCCTGTGCGCAGGATCGCCGCTTCGTCCCCTCGCTCCTGGAGGCGCCAACGCCGGACGGACGGCCCCATTACTCCATCAACACGGCGCGCGCCGTCAAGGGATCACTTCGACCCCACGACCAGCTCTTTTTTTTGGTTGGGGCGGACGCCTTTCTGGATCTGCCCCACTGGAGAGCCTTTCGAAGCCTGCTGGAGTTGGTTGACTTTATTGTGGTGTCCCGGCCGGGCTTTGACGTTGCGGAGATTTCCCATCACGTGTTGCAGGGTGTCGTCCAACCGCGCCGAGGAAGATCGCCGCCCGACACGATCCGCCTGCGCCATACTCGCTTGCATATTCTCCGCGGGGTGAATGCCCCCCTCGCCTCACGAGACATTCGGGAAGCAGTCCTGTCCGGGAAGCGAGCAACTGGCCTTGTTCCCCCGCTTGTGGAACAATACATCCTGAAGGAGGGTCTGTACCGTCCCGCTCCGGCGGGGCAGCAGTGATGATGACGGAAAAACTGCGGGTAGCGCTCCGCGCCGCTCAGGACCGCAAGGCTCTGGACCTGAGCGTCTTGAACCTGGAGGGAATCTCCTCCTTCACCGACTATTTCTTGATTTGTAGTGGGACCTCCACGCGCCACATCCAGGGGATTTGCGACGCGATTCTGGAGCAGCTCGAGAAGTCCCGCGTTTCTCCCGCGCACATCGAAGGCTATTCCGGAGCGGAGTGGATCCTGATGGACTACCTGAATTTTGTGGTGCACATCTTCTCGGAGCGCGCGCGGCACTTCTACGATCTTGAACGGTTGTGGAGGCATGCTCCACGGCTGCCCGTGACGGAGGGATGAAGGCTGGAGTATGAAGTATAAAGTCTGAAGTGCCAGGGCTGTTTCAGCCTTCATACTTCAGACCTCATATTTTCATTCGTATGCGCATTCGCATCATCTGGGAAGGCAAGACCAAGGACGCGCATCTGAGCGCACTACAGGCAGATTATGCCAGCCGCATCGGGCGCTTCACTGAGTTGATCGTGCAGGAGATGCAGCCGGCGCGGCGCCCCCACAGCAAGGGCAAAGGAAAGCTCGCCTCCACCGAGCGGCAACTGCTGGAGAAGTTGCGGAGCAGCACCAAAGTCGTCCTCGACGGGCGTGGCCGGGAGTGGAGCTCCGAGGAGTTTGCCGAGTGGCTCGGGGAGCAGGCCATGCACGGCACTCGCGAACTCGCCTTTCTGGTGGGGGGTCCCGAAGGCTTCTCGCGCGCCTTCCGCGAGCAGGCCGACCTGCTTCTCTCGCTGTCCCGAATGACCTTCACCCACGACTGGGCGCGCACGCTGCTCCTGGAGCAGATTTACCGCAGCTTTACCATCTTGCGAGGGTACCCTTATCCCCGCTAGTCTCCCGGATGTTTGAGAGGTGGAATTGCCGGAAACAAGAAAAGGGTTGATCATGGTGAACACCGGGCCGGGCAAGGGCAAGACGACCGCGGCGCTGGGGACGGCTTTGCGCGCGGTGGGACAGGGGCTCAGGGTTTTGATGGTGCAATTCATCAAGGGCTCCTGGCATTACGGCGAACTGGAGGCGGCAGCCATGCTCGGCGACCAGCGCCTCAAGATCCTTCCCATGGGCCGCGGCTTCGTCAAAGTCGGCGCGGAAAAGCCGGACCCGGAAGACGTCCGCCTGGTGGAGGAAGCCTGGAAGTTTGCCGCCGAGAACATCCTGAGCGGCGAATATGACCTCGTGATCCTTGATGAGGTGAACTACGCCATCAGCTACAAGATGCTCGACCCGCAGGTGGTGGCGGATACGTTGAAGAAGAAGCCGGAGATGGTCCATATTATTCTCACCGGCCGGAACGCCCATCCTCTGATCGTGGACCTGGCCGACCTCGTGACGGAGATGCGCGAGGTGAAGCACCCGTATCAGCAAGGGATCGTCGCCCAACGCGGCATCGAGTATTGAGCGCCGTGGGCGGGCGCCGAGCCGCCGGATTCCCCGAGAGATTTCAAAGGCAAAAACTATGGCTTGGTTTCGCAGAGAGAAAAAGACACTCGAACCACCCAAGGAAAAACGCGTTCAGACCGAAGGCCGGTGGGTGAAATGCGAGCAATGCAAGCAAATCCTCTGGAAGAAAGAACTGGAAGCCAACCTCCAGTGTTGCCCGAAATGCAACTACCACTTCAAGATGGGTTCGCGGGCGCGCCTGGAGATGCTCTTCGATGACGGCCGCTATGTCGAGCATGACGCGGCCCTGGCCTCCACCGACCCGCTCGAGTTCAAGGACACCAAATATTATCGCGACCGCCTGAAGCAGGCCGAAAAAGCCACGGGGCTGAAGGATGCCGTCATCACCGGCGAAGGACTGTTGGAACGGAAGCCCGCCATCATCTGCGCCATGGAATTCCAGTTCGTGGGCGGCAGTATGGGCGCGGTGGTGGGTGAGAAGGTGACGCGGGCCATCGACCGCTGCATCGCTCAGAGACTGCCCCTGGTCATTGTTTCCTGCTCCGGCGGAGCGCGCATGATGGAAGGCGCCATCAGCCTGATGCAAATGGCCAAGATCAGCGCCGCCCTGGCGCGGTTGGATGAGGTCCGTAAACCCTATATTTCCGTCCTGACCGACCCCACCACCGGCGGCGTCACGGCCAGCTTCGCCATGCTCGGTGACCTGAATATCGCCGAGCCGGGCGCCCTGATCGGGTTTGCGGGCCCCCGGGTGATCGAGCAGACCATCCGCCAGAAGCTGCCCGAAGGCTTTCAACGCGCGGAATTCCTTCTCGAGCATGGCATGCTGGATGCCATTGTCCCGCGCAAAGAAATGAAAGCCTATCTTGCCAGGGCATTCCGTTTTCTCGGTGCCTGGAACTCCTGAGTCGCCTTGGAAGGCCGTGAGTGCCCCGGAATCACACTGCATGGACTACCGCGAGTGCTTAGACTACCTCGCCGGCCTCGGGCATGAGTTGCGCGAGGTGAGGTTCGGCCTCGAAGCAATTTCCAACATCCTGGCCTTCCTGGGGAACCCTCACAAGAAGTACCCAACTGCCATCGTGGCCGGGACCAATGGCAAAGGTTCCACCGCCGCGATGCTCGCCAGCATCCTGGAGCAGGCAGGCTACAGCACCGGCCTCTACACCTCGCCGCATCTGGTCCGTGTCAATGAGAGGATCCGGGCGGGTGGCCGTGAGATATCCGATGAAGATTTTGCGCATTCCTTCACCGAGGTCCGCCACGCCGTGGAGCAGCTCCTGGAGCAAAAGGCGCTGGCCCAGCGGCCCAGCTTCTTTGAATTCCTGACCGCTACGGCCTTTCTGCATTTTGCCCGCTCCGGGGTTGAATTCGCCGTGCTGGAGGTGGGGATGGGCGGGCGGCTGGACGCCACGAACGTGACGGAGCCGCAAGTTGCCGTCATCACAAACATCGATCTCGACCACACGGAATTCCTGGGGACCACGCACGCCGCCATCGCCGCGGAAAAAGCAGGGGTCATCAAGCCGCGCCACGCCGTCATCTCGGCTGTTGAACACGCGGAGGCCGCGGAAGTAATTCGCCGTCGCTGCCGGGAACTTCAGGCGGATTTGATTGAGACCCCTGGCTTTGCCAAGCCTACCAATCTGCAAAGCCGAAACGGACGCTATGCGTTCGACCTGGTGCTGGATGGAGACCTCTTCTCGCAACTGCCCTCGCCCCTGCGGGGGAGATTTCAGGTCTCCAATGCGGCGGCGGCGGCGATGGCCGCATGGCGACTGGCTCGGGAAGGCTTCGAAATTCCTCGCGAGGCGATCGCAGAAGGTCTCCGCAAGACAGTATGGCCCGGGCGGCTGGAAGTGGTCAGGGAGCGCCCCCTCGTCGCGTTGGACGGCGCGCACAACCCCGCCGGCGCGCGCGAGATCGCGGCCTTCATCAAGGAACATTGGCCCGGCAAGCGCCTGCGCCTGGTTTACGCTTCCATGCGGGACAAAGCTATTGGGGAAATCAGCGAAATCCTTTTCCCGCTGGCCGAGGAGGTTTATCTCACGCGGCCGGATCAACCACGGGCCGCGTCGCCGGAAGAAATCCTGGCGGCGGCGCGCTATCGGCCGCAACGAGTCCATCTCGAGCCGGAACCCGCCCGGGCGCTCGAAAGGGCTCTCCGGGCAAGCTCCGCCGAGGACGTAGTTCTCGCCGCGGGCTCGCTGTTTCTGGTCGGCGCCATCCGCAAGGCGCAAGAGGAAGGGAAGCTCAACCTGGAGAACTCCGCCCACCCCATGTCCTGAACCCTGTGCCGCTACCATGGGAACTGCATCCACAGTGCCGGCCAAGAAACCCCTTGCGGGTAACTCCCTCCGCTACTACCTGAGCTATTTGCGTTCGCTTTGCTTTACCAGCCCGCTCATCCTTTTCTACACGGCCATCTGCGGAACGCTGTCGCTTGGTGGCTCACTCTTCGACCCCCGGGGCCGCTGGCAACATGGCTGCGCGCGCGTCTGGTCCTGGCTGATCCTCAAGACCAGCGGAATTCGGGTGAGAACAGAAGGATTAGAAAACCTCAGCACGAGCGGGACTTTAATCTTTTGCGTCAACCATCAGAGCGCCATGGATATTCCAGCTCTCTTCGTCGGCCTGCCCGTCCAATTTCGCTTTCTGGCGAAGCGCTCGTTGTTTAAGATACCCTTCCTGGGCTGGCACCTGCGACGCTCCGGGCACATTCCCGTGGACCGCGACCGCCCGCGACAGGCGTTGAAGAGTCTTGACCGGGCGGCGAAAATGATTCGGGAAGGCAGCTCCGTGGTGCTTTTTCCGGAAGGCCGCCGCAGCCGGGACGGCCAGCTCGGCGCATTCAAAGCCGGGAGTTTCTACCTGGCCATTCTCGCCGGCGTGCCGATCGTGCCCATTACCTTGAATGGCAGTCGGGCCGTCCTGAAACCGGACACGTACCACGTCCATGCCGGGCAAATAGAAATGATCGTCCACCACCCGCTCCTGACGAGAGGTCTGACTGTGGAGGATATTGAGGCGCTCTCCGAGCGCGTCCGCAATCAAATTCTCTCAAGGTTCCAGCCGCTGGTAAACTAAAGGCGCCCGGGAGAGGCGGATTGACAGGTGGCGCCGGGCGCAGGCCTTCACCGGGGCGGACAGCTCTCCTGCCAGCGGCACAGGCGGCGCATTTACGGCATCTCGAACTAAAGTGTAGAATTGATAAGCAAGCAGAGGATTCATGAATATCAATCTGGAGAATCAAGTCGCCGTGATCACGGGCGGGTCGCGAGGCATCGGCACGGCGGCGGTGAGACTCTTGGCCGAAGCCGGCGCCAAGGTCGTCTTTAGTTATCGTAAGGCCGCCGGAGCGGCCAGGGAACTCGTTCGCCGCTGCGTCGCCCAAGGCGGTGAGGTGGTGGCTCAGCACGCTGAGCTTTCCAAAATGGCCGATGCCAGGAAGCTGATCGACGCCGCCCTGAGCCGCTTCGGCCGCCTAGACATCCTGGTGGCCAACGCAGGAATCTGGAACTACGAACCTGCGCCTATTGAGAAAATGACGGAGAGACAGTGGGACGAAATGATGGATATCAACCTCAAGGGCGTTTATTCCGTGATCCACTACGCCGTGCCGCACATGATTCGCCGCAAGGGCGGGCGCATCATTGTGATCTCCTCCACCGCCGGTCAACGAGGCGAGTCGTTTCACACCCACTACGGAGCCAGCAAGGGGGGCGTAATCAGCCTGGTGAAAGGGTTGTCCACCGAACTTGCTCCGCACAACATCCTGGTAAACTGCGTGGCGCCCGGCTGGGTGGATACCGACATGTGCACGCCGGTCGTCGAGGACCGGCGCGAATACCAGGCCGCGCTCTCCACCATTCCGCTGCGTCGCTTTGCCCGGCCTGAAGAAGTCGCCCTGCCGATTCTTTTCCTGGCCTCGGAAATGTCGTCCTACATAACGGGGGAAATTCTGAACGTGAATGGAGGAAACGTTCTCTGTGGCTGAGGCTCACAAATTAACCGTTGGTTCGCTGCTCGGGCTGGCCGGTTGCGGCCTGCTTCTCGTCGCGGCGCTGGAGCCCTCGCTCGGGGCACAGCAGACTCCTGCGCCACAACCCCAGCGGGTCGCCCCCAAGGCCCAGGAGCTTCTCGACCGGGCCATCCAGGCGCTCGGCGGGCCCGCCTTTCTCGGTTTCAAGCGCTTGAGCACCCGCGGCCGGATCTTTTCCATCGATGAAGAAAGCACTTCCGCCCTTGCTCCTTTCCAAAGCGCCGTGGAGTTTCCGGGCAAGCGAAGGTTTACTTACGGAAAGAAGAAACCCGTCACCCTGATCAACAACGGCGACCGCGCCTGGGAACTCGACCGGTTCGGTCTGACCCACCAACTCCCCGAGCAGATCTACCGCTGGAAACTCTCCACACAATACAGTCTGGAAAACCTGTTGCGCCTGCGCATTCACGAACCGGGTGTCGTGATCCAGGATGGCGGGGTGGATTTTGTGGACAACGTCCCCACCCGGGGTGTGGTCATCCTCGAAGCGCAGGGAGTGCGCGTTAATCTCGATTTCAGCCGGCAGACTTTCCTGCCTGTCCGCATTGCCTACCGGGTGCAGAACCCCAAGACACGGGAGTGGGAAGAGTATGCGGACGTGTATGGCGATTACCAGGACAGGCAGGGAATTAAGACGCCCATGCACATCACCCGGTTCATGAACGGCGAGCGGGTGGCGGAAACCTTCCGGAACTCGGCGCAATACGACGAAACTTATCCGCCCGACTACTTCGAGCCGACCGGATGAAACCCCAGCCATCTGCTATAATGCCGGTGGGGAGGATTTGTGAGAAAGAAGTTGCGAATCCGGGGCACGACCATCCTGTGCGTGCGGCGCGGGGGAAACCTGGCGATGGGAGGCGACGGCCAGGTGACCATGGGTGAAAACGTCGTCAAGCAAAAAGCCCGGAAAATTCGCCGCCTGTTTAACGAGAAGGTTTTAGCGGGCTTCGCCGGCAGCACCGCCGACGCCCTCTCGCTCTTCACCCGGTTCGAGCAGAAACTCGAAGAGTACCACGGCAATCTGAGCCGCGCCGTGGTGGAACTGGCCAAGGACTGGAGAACCGATCGGGCCTTGCGGCACCTGGAAGCCTTGCTGCTCGTGGCCGATGACAAGAACACCTACCTGCTGAGTGGCACCGGGGATGTGATTGAGCCCGATGACGGCATTGTAGCCATCGGTTCCGGGGGGCCTTACGCCCTGGCCGCTGCCCGCGCCCTGGCCAAGCATACTCAGCTCAACGCGCGCGAGATTGTTCAGGAAGCCATGCTCCTGGCCGGGCAGATCTGTATCTTCACCAACGATCAAGTGGTGATCGAAGAACTCTGAGGCCGCGTCTTGCGCAGATAATCCCCTATGGTCTTTTATCTACCCGAGAGTATCGAGACCGCCTCCTCGCTGGACGAGTTGACGCCCCGCCAGATCGTGACGGAGCTCGACAAGTACGTGGTGGGCCAGCACGACGCCAAGCGCTCGGTCGCCGTGGCCCTGCGCAACCGCATGCGCCGGCAGAAGCTGGCTCCCGAACTGGCGGAAGACGTCCTGCCCAAGAACATCATCATGATCGGGCCGACCGGGGTCGGCAAGACGGAAATCGCCCGGCGCCTGGCTCGCCTCACCAACTCTCCCTTCCTCAAAGTGGAAGCTTCCCGCTTCACGGAAGTGGGTTACGTCGGCCGGGACGTGGAATCGATGGTCCGCGACCTCGTGGAGATCTCCATCGAGATGGTGCGGGAAGAAAAGGTGGATGAAATCGCGGAAAAGGCCGAGCAAAATGCCGAGGAACGCCTCCTGGATCTCCTGCTCCCTCCGCTGCCCGCCCCCCGACGCGACCGGCAGACCCCGGAACCGAACGAGCAGCGGAATGCCACCGCCCTCGAACAGTTCCAACGCACGCGGGAAAAATTGCGGGCGCAACTCCGCGAGGGCAAGCTGGACGAGCGCATGGTGGAGGTTGACGTCCGCGATCGCAGCATGCCCGCCTTTGAGATTATCTCCTCGCAAGGCATCGAGGAGATGGACATCAACATCAAGGACCTCATCCCCGGACTCTTCGGCCAGAGGACCAAGAAGCGCCGCATGCGCGTCAGCGAGGCTATGGACTACCTGGTGCAGGAGGAAGAGAGCCGCTTGATCGACATGGACCAGGTGACGCGGGCCGCAGTCGAACGCGCCGAGCAATCCGGCATCATCTTCATCGATGAGATTGACAAGATCGCCGGCCGGGAACGCGGCCACGGCCCGGACGTCAGCCGCGAGGGCGTGCAGCGCGACATCCTCCCCATCGTCGAAGGCACCACCGTGAATACCCGCTACGGAATGATCCGCACCGACCATATCCTGTTCATCGCCGCCGGCGCTTTCCACGTCAGCAAGCCTTCGGACCTGATCCCGGAACTCCAGGGACGCTTCCCCATTCGCGTGGAGCTGAAGACGCTCACGGTGGAAGATTTCATCCGCATCCTGGAAGAGCCCAAGAGCGCGCTGGTGAAGCAGTACACCGCCCTGCTTGAAACTGAGGGTATCAAGCTGGCGTTTACCAGCGACGCGCTGGAAGAGGTCGCCAAATTCGCCGCCGTCGTCAACGAGCAAACCGAGAACATTGGCGCCCGACGCTTGCACACCATTATGGAAAAGCTTCTGGACGAAATTTCTTTCGAGGGCCCGGACTTGAAGAAGAAGAACGTGCGCATCGACGCCGCCTATGTCCAGAAGCAGTTGGCAGAAATTGTGAAGAACCAGGACCTCAGCCGGTACATCCTGTGAGCGACCTCTGGAGAAGGCAGCCGGCACTTGGCCCCGGCTCCGCACCCCGCACAACTCACCCGCCCCTCTTCCCCTGTTGGCCGTTCTCGCGGGATTTCGCTCTTTCTATGCTCACGGGGACCTGCGCCACGTTGTTCCTGGTGGCCTGTGGAGCGCAAGGTCCGCCGCGCCCTCCGCGGGTGGAGCAACCGGAGCGGGTCACCGACCTGGCCGTCATGCAAGTTGGCCGCACCCTCGAGTTGAGCTTCACTCCTCCCGTCCTCGCCACAGACGGCGAGCGCCTCAGCAAGCCCCTCGAGATCGAAATATTCCGCACCGTAACAGCGGCGGGTGAGAAATCTCCGGAAACTTCAGCGAGTCCCAACCCCTGGATTACCCTAACCGAGGCTGACTTGAACCAGTCTGCTCGAGGCCGGAAGATGACCCGCATCGCGCGCCTGCCCGATGAAGAGTTCAATCGCCTGCAGGGCTCCACGTTCACCTTGACGCTTCGCGCCCTCACGCGGGGCTTTCGCCGCCACCCGGTGGAGAGCGAATTCTCCAATTCGGTGCGGCTGGCTCTCCTGGGTGTTTCCGCACCCATCGAAAACCTCCAGGCGCGCAGCACCGAGAAGGCGCTCGAACTGAGCTGGTCCGCGCCTGCCCGTCGGGTTGAGGGCAGTAGCCTTCCGGGGCTTGCAGGCTACCGTGTGTACATGAGCAGAAACGGGAAGCCACATTCCTTCCAATTGCTTGGTGAGGCCCCATCCGAGACTTACGCTTTTAAGAACTTTGAGTTTGGCCGCGCGTACTTCTTCAAAGTCCGCGCCGTATTTCGGCAGGACGGCTGGAGGGCGGAGAGCGAAGATTCGGAGCCCTGCGAAGTCACGCCTCGCGATACATTCCCGCCCGCTTCTCCCGCGGGCCTCGAGGCCGTCTATGCGGCGAGCGGTGTGGAACTCATCTGGACGCCGAATGCGGAACCGGACCTGGCCGGCTATAACGTTTACCGGCGTGAGGAAGGAGGCGGGACAAGCAGACTTAACAAGGAATTGCTGCGCACTCCCATCTTCACCGACACGACGGTGGAAGCGGGGCATAAGTATTTCTACCGAGTGACTGCCGTGGATCTTGCGAACAACGAAAGCCCGCCCTGCGAAGAAAGCGCCGTCGATACGAAGTAAAGATGCGGAGCGAGGCGAAATCCCCCCGGCCGCGCTCTTCCGGGAGGCTGACCGGCGTCCTTTTCGGCGGTGCTATAATATCTGCTGGCTCCTCCGGGCACATCCTGGAAAGAGGTGAAAAGTGAAATTCTTCCTCGACACGGCAAATCTGGATGAAATTCGTGAAGCGGCAGGGATGGGTTTGCTGGACGGCGTGACCACCAACCCCTCGCTGGTGGCCAAGGAAGGTGTGGAATTCAAGAAGTGGATTGTGGACATTTGCGAGCTCGTTCAGGGTCCCGTCAGCGCCGAGGTGGTCTCCACCGATACCGACGGCATGTGCAAGGAGGGGCGGGAACTGGCCAAGCTTCACCCCTGGGTGGTGGTGAAACTCCCCACCATCAAGAGCGGGCTGAAGGCGGCCAAATGCCTCGTCGGCGAGGGCATCAAGGTGAACATGACGCTGGTCTTCTCCGCGCCGCAGGCCCTGCTCGTGGCCAAGACCGGAGCCGCCTATGTCAGCCCCTTCCTGGGAAGGCTGGATGACATCGCCCACGTGGGCATGGACCTGCTTAAAGATATCGTCACCATCTATCGCAACTACGGATTCAAGACACAGGTGCTGGCCGCTTCGCTTCGCCATCCCCTGCACATCGTGGACGCGGCCAAGGCCGGCGCCGATGTGGCCACCATGCCCTACAAGGTGTTTGACATGCTCTTCAAGCATCCCTTGACGGATAAGGGGCTGGACCAGTTCTTGAAAGATTGGGAAAAGGCAAAAGTAAAGTGAACTCCAAGCTACGCCTCACGGTGGTCCTGGTGGGGGCGGGAGGTGCGGCAGCCCTGGCGGCCTGGGCTTGCTCGCGACTTCGCCGCTGGCGGAGAAAAGATCCGCAGGAACTGGAACGCCTGCGGCGACTGGAACTCAGCCGCCGCGGGCGCATCACAATAGGGACCATCGTGGACCGGATCGAGCAGGCGCAGGGAGGGCGCGCCTCTCGCTTGGTGGTTTATAAATACGAAGTTGCCGGGGTGACCTACGAGGCGGCCCAGGACTTCTCCTGGCTCGAGGGTGCTGGCTCGTTGTTCCGATGCCAGGCCGGGCAGACGGCCAGCGTCAAGTACGAACCTCGGAGGCCAACGAATTCCATCATTGCGTGTGAAGAGTGGTCCGGCCTGCCCGACTCTGAGGCCGGCGGAAACCTGAAAGCTCCGCCCATGGGAACACCGGACGGAGCCTTGAGAAAGCCTTGATCGCGACAACCGACGCGGGTCTCCTTCCCGAGTTGATGCGAATGCGCCCGAGGGTTTTCGCCTCATGACACTCCAGCAAAAAGTCGAGGAACTCCGCCGGCGACAGGCCCGCGCCGAAGCCGGGGGCGGCGACGAGCGGCGCGCCCGCCAGCACAGCGAGGGAAAGCTATCGGCGCGCGAACGGCTTGATCTGCTTTTCGACGAAGACACCTTCGAGGAGATCGATAAGCTTGTCGAGCACCGCTGCCAGGATTTCGGGATGAGTGAGCAGCGCATCCCCGGCGACGGGGTGGTGTGCGGCTACGGGCGCATCAACGGCCGCCTGGCCTATGCGTTTGCCCAGGATTTCACAGTTTTCGGCGGCTCACTGAGCGAAGCCAACGCCGCCAAGATCTGCAAGATCATGGATCTCGCGATGAAAGTCGGTGCCCCGCTGGTCGGCCTGAACGACTCCGGTGGCGCCCGCATCCAGGAGGGCGTGGCTTCGCTCGCCGGCTACGCTGATATCTTCCTCCGCAACACCCTGGCTTCGGGCGTCATCCCGCAGATCTCCGCCATCCTGGGCCCCTGCGCGGGAGGCGCCGTGTATTCCCCCGCCATCACCGACTTCACCTTGATGGCGGAGAATTCCAGTTACATGTTCGTGACGGGGCCCGACGTCATCAAGACCGTGATGCACGAGGACGTCACCAAGGAAGCGCTGGGCGGGGCCATGACTCACAACTCGCTGAGCGGGGTGGCCCACTTCATCGCTCACAATGATGCGGATTGCCTGGTGCTGGTGCGCGAACTGCTTTCGTTCATGCCTCAGAACAACCGGGAAGATCCCCCCCGCGTCGACTCGCAGGATCCCATCGATCGGCGGGAAGAAGCGCTGGACACGCTGGTCCCCCTTGAATCCGATAAGCCCTATGACATCAAGGAAATTATCCACCGCGTGGTAGACGATGGCTACTTCCTGGAAGTACAGGAGCATTTCGCCAGGAACCTGGTGGTGGGGTTCGCGCGGCTGGGCGGGCAGAGCGTGGGCGTGGTAGCGAATCAGCCCGCCGTTCTGGCCGGCTGCCTGGACATCAACGCCGCGGTGAAAGGCGCGCGCTTTGTGCGCTTCTGCGATGCGTTCAACATTCCGCTCGTGACGTTTGAGGATGTGCCCGGCTTCCTTCCCGGCACCCAACAGGAATTGGGCGGCATCATCCGCCACGGCGCCAAGCTGCTCTTTGCCTTTGCGGAGGCGACCGTGCCCAAAGTCACCGTGATCACGCGCAAGGCTTACGGCGGCGCGTACTGCGTGATGGCCTCCAAGCACATCCGCACTGACGTGAACTTGGCCTATCCCACGGCAGAGATCGCCGTCATGGGCCCCGAAGGCGCCGTCAATATCGTGTACCGGCGCGAGCTCCAAAAGAGCGAAGACCCCGAAAAGCTGCGCCGCGAGAAAGTGGAGGAGTTTCGCGAGCGCTTTGCCAATCCTTACATTGCCGCCGAGCGCGGTTACGTCGATGCCGTCATCGAACCCCACGACACCCGCCCCAAACTCATCGCCGCGCTGCGCATGCTCGAAACCAAGCGCGACACCAACCCGCCCAAGAAACACGGGAATATTCCGCTGTGAACGGGGATATAAACGCGGATAAGAGGGGCTGATATGTGCAGCAAATGTCAAGGCGTCCTTAGAGACGGCCACGGGCCGTTATACTCGCTCGTTTTGGATGTGTTGAAGGATATGGACTCCGATTCGAGGCAGGCGACCGATCCGTCACTCGCCCGCGTATATGACCTGTTCAGGCGAGCTTTGATTCTCGGCGTTCAAGGGTTCATCGACGCACAAGCAGACATTGTATTGGAGATTTGGGTGAAGAAACACCCAGATCTGTGGAAAGCCGAGGTTGAAGATTGGTTCGTTAGAGAGGGGCTTTCCCGGGTTCCCGAAATTGTTGACCGCTTCCTTCGCCTCGGCTCGATCGTTCCCAATAAGACGCCGAACCCCGAGGTCGAGGTGTACCTCCGAGAAGGCACTCGTTGTTTTCTCTATGGCTTTTTCCAAGCAAGCACCGCGCTTGCGAGAGCAGCCATTGAGGCAGGGGTCAAGGATTGCCTGGCGAAAAGGTTTGGGTCTGTTCCAGAATGTGGCCTGGCTCAAAAGATACGCGTGGCGACAAAATTCTCCCTCTTGGATCCTCAACGAGCGAAAATGGCGAGGGATGTAGTTAAGGCCGCGGGAAGAGCACTGCACCAGGAAACCGTCAAGTCTTGTTCACTTGCGTTTGATGCGATCGCCTGCGCCCGTGGGGCGCTCGAGGGATTGTACGGACGGCAGCAGGTCTTCCACCCTTGGTCCCTAAGGCTACAACTTTCCGCCACGTGGCCGCGGAGTTAGACAGCAACTCTGCGCTACGCCGTTCGTGCTAGAATCACAACAAGGGATTGACATGCAGCGGGAATTTACAGCAGTAATCCAGAAGCGTGGGCGATGGTATGTGGCCTATGGGGAAGAGATTCCTGGTGTGAACACTCAGGGCCGAGATCAGGCTTAGGCGCGCCGGAACCTGCAAGAAGCCCTCCAACTCACCCTCCAAACGAATCCTCACCTCAAACGCGCAGACAACGGCGCAAGATTCGTACCTTAGCCTTTCGCCGGCAACGAAAGGATCAGGAAAGCGTGAACTGGATCCTCACCGAACCCTTGCACTTCGGAGTGGTGTTCTCTGAGGATCCGCTCGATATCGTCCGTGGAGCAGTTCCCTGCTCGAATCCAGATGACCTTGGGAGGAAAACCGAAAAGGAAGCTCCGCTGCCGGAAGTCGGAATCCTTGGACACAATTATGAATCCGTGCTCGCGCGCGTACTCCCAAACAGTGTCGTCGTCCGCCCACTCCAGGCCGAAATGCCTCACGTGGCCGGAACCGGGATACAGGGGGGCGATAGCATCGAGGACCCGCGACGAGATGTTCTGATCAAGTAAGAGTTTCACTCAGGGATTGAGACCAGCTTGCGTTCGCGGTCGGCGGCGAAAGCCAAACAGGCCTTGATGTCCTCGGGGGTCAGATCAGGGAAATCGCGCAGAATCTGTTCCTCCCTCATGCCGGAGGCAAGGTATTCCAGGACTTCGTACACTGTAATGCGAAGCCCGCGGATGCAGGGCTTCCCGCCGCGCTTGCCCGGTTCCAACGTGATGTACTTCCGGTAGTCCATACTTGCACATTAGGCGTGGCTTTGTGGAAAGTCAAGCCTTCGCAAGTCGTCGCCGCGCTGCGCATGCTTGAAACCAAGCGCGACACGAACCCGCCCAAGAAACACGGGAACATTCCCCTATAAAACCCCTCGTTTGCCTCCACGAGAGGTGTGAGTCGGGCTGAAACCAGGGAAAGTGATTGGGCGGTGGAAGACAGCGAAGCCCAGAGGCTAGCCCAGTTCTAATGGCTTAGGCCACGCGAGCTACGCATGAAGCGGGGCGGAAGTACGTTCGGCAATAGTTTACCCTTCATGGATTTGAGAAGCTTGATGTTGTTTCGGGCTAACGGAATACTATCCTTGCAAGCCGGCAAAGGGGTAATCGTTTACCGGCGTGAACTCCAGAAGACCGAAGACCCCGAAAAACTGCGCCATGAGAAAGTCGAGGAGTTTCGCGAGCGCTTTGCGAACCCTTACGTTGCCGCCGAGCGCGGTTACGTCGATGCGGTTATCGAAACCCACGACACCCGCCCCAAACTCATCGCCGCGCTGCGCATGTTCGAAACGAAGCGCGATGCGAACGCGCCCAAGAAACACGGGAATATTCCCGTCTAAACGTGCGCAAGATGGGTGATCAGCCCCTTGAGGGTGATCGGTCGGCGTGTGAGAATGAAAGAGTAGACTTGTACACCGGAACAGGCAATGTGTGCAGCAACCTTGAACAGAACAAACCTTCTTCCGGAAGAAAAGAAGGTCAAGCAATTACGACGACAATTGCGCGCGCGAAGCAATTCCGAGGCAGTTCGCATCGCCATCGACGGGGAACTGGCAATCACCGGCATTCAAGAAGCTCTTCCAGGCTTGCGTAGCCGCGGGACATTGGAAGATGTCTTTAATCGCGCTGCAGCGAGCCGGAAATGAGGCCAATTCATCGTGGCTATCGCCTCCCATCGTAAGAGGCCGAGACCCCAGCCTTCAGCCGTGTGCTAGAATCCCTCTCAGGTCGATTCAGGTATTGGAATGTTCAAGAAAATCCTGATTGCCAATCGCGGGGAAATCGCAGTGCGGGTGATTCGCGCCTGCCGGGAGATGGGGATTGGGAGCGTGGCGGTCTATTCGGACGTGGACCGCAAAGCCCTCCAGGTCCGTTACGCCGACGAGGCTTATCCCATCGGCCCCGCGCCTTCCACCCAGAGCTACTTGCGCATGGACCGCGTGCTCGAGGCAGCGAAGCGCAGCGGCGCGGAAGCCATCCATCCCGGGTATGGGTTTCTCTCTGAAAACCCTGAGTTCGCGCGCGCCTGTCAGGATTCCGGGCTGCTGTTCATTGGCCCGCCGGCCGAGGCCATGGAGCTGATGGGTTCAAAGACCACCTCACGCCAGGCCGTGGCGCAGGCGGGGCTCCCGGTGGTTCCCGGGACCACCCGCAATGTCGACACTCTGGAGGAAGTCGAGCGCCTCGCCGGCGAGATCGGTTTCCCGGTGATGCTCAAAGCCTCCGCCGGCGGGGGCGGCAAAGGACTCCGCCTGGTGCGCGCGTCCTCCGAACTCGAATCCGCCTATCGCAACGCCAGGTCGGAAGCGCAAAACGCTTTCAACGATCCGTCGGTCTACATCGAGAAGTACATCGAGCATCCCCGGCACATCGAGATTCAGATCCTGGGGGACCACCACGGAAACCTGATCCATCTGGGCGAGCGTGAATGCACGCTGCAACGGCGGCATCAGAAGGTGATGGAGGAATGCCCTTCGCCGTTCGTGGACGAAGGCCTTCGCCGGCGCATGGGCGAAACCGCGGTGCGCATCGGCAAGCTTGCCGGATACGCCAGCGCAGGCACAGTGGAGTTTCTGGTCGATCCCCGGCGCAATTTCTACTTCCTGGAAATGAACACGCGGCTTCAGGTCGAGCATCCCGTCACGGAAATGGTGATGGGAATTGACCTGGTCAAGGAGCAAATCCGCATCGCCTGCGGAGAGCGCCTGCAGTGGCAGCAGGAAGATGTCCGGCTGCGTGGCGCGGCCATCGAGTGCCGCATCTACGCGGAAGATCCGGTTAATAACTTCTTCCCTTCCCCGGGTCTCGTCACCAGGCTGATTGTTCCGACGGGGCCGGGAGTCCGCCGCGACAGCGGTGTGTACGAAGGTTGGAGGGTTCCCTTGGAATACGACCCGCTCCTTTCCAAGCTGGTGGTTTGGGGGACCGACCGCAGGGAGGCCATGGCCCGCATGCGGCGCGCCCTGGGCGAATATGAAGTCCACGGAATCCAAACCAACATTCCTTTCTTCCGCCGCATCCTCGAACATCCGGACTTCATTGCTGGGAAGTTCGACACGGGTTTCATTGACCGCGTGCTCGCCGAGGGGTTGATGTCCGCGCAGCCTCCCTCCAAGGAAGAGGAGCGCGTGGCCATGCTGGCGGCAGTCATTCACGCGGGGCGGCAAAAGCACTCTCTGCCCTCCCCCACCTCGCGCGCGAGCGCCTGGAGGGTGGCGGGGCGAGAATCTCTGCTGCATCACTGGCCCCACCGGCCCGCGCGAAGCTAGGGGACACAACTTCATGAAGCTTGACATCAAGTTGCAAGCCGGCTCCGAAATTTCGGCGCACCAACTTGAGTTGCCGCCCGCAGCGCCCGGCAAGGATACGGACCACGGCGAGCTGGAGGCGGTCCTGGACGGTGAGAAAACCGCGGTCAACTGGGCCGAGACCTCTCCCCGCGTGTACTCGATCCTGATGGGAGGGAAGTCCTACGAAGCCTGGGTAACCACACCGCCAGGTCAGGATTCAACTCGCCAGAGTTCTTTTGTGGTCGCGGTGGGTTTGCGCCGGTACATTGTAGAAGTATTGGATCCGCGTCGCCGGCGACAAGGAGGACCCGCCGCAGAGGCCGGGGGGCCGCAGGATATTGTTGCGCCCATGCCCGGAAAGATCGTGAAGGTTTTGGTCACAGAGAACCAGCAGGTGCGGGGAGGCGAAGGACTGCTGGTGATTGAAGCCATGAAAATGCAAAACGAACTTCGCGCCCTGCGCGCCGGGCGCGTGGAGAAGATTTACGTGAGGGAAGGGACCGGGGTCGAGATGGGAATCAAACTGCTCCGGCTGGTTTAGGAGAGCCCCTACTTCCGGGCGGGACGCTTTGGTCCTGCTTCCACGATCTGTTGGGCGAGGTAATTGACGACCTTGGCCCGGTTCCGCAAGACCTCGATGTAAGCCTGCTTCAGGAGCTGCTCCTTTTCATTCATCATCGTCTGCCGGATGGAACTCTGCACTTCCGGGTCAGCGAGCTGGTGTTGGCCGGCTTCCTCGCGGCTCAGGAGCTTGAGGATGTGATAGCCCGTGGAGGTGCGGATAATTCCCGAAATCTGGCCGACCTTGAGTGAGGTCACGGCTTGCTTGAGCTGCGGATTGGCATTGAGCGTGGAGGCGGAAATGAAGCCCATGTCGCCGCCGCCCGAGGCCGTTCTGGGGTCTTCGGAATACTCCTGCGCAACCTTGGAAAAATCCTCGCCGGACTGAAGCTGGGCATAGAGCGCTTTGATCTTGCGTTCCGCCGCCGCGGGGTTCTTGGCATCGTCGTTCTTCAGGTTCCGGACTTCCGGGTCCGGGACGGGCGTGACCGCAATCTGCGCCAGGTGGTATTCCGTCTCGGGAACGTTAAAGTTCGCCTTGTTCCGTTCGTAGTACTGCGCAATCTCCGCTTCCGTAACCGCCAGGTGGGAAGTGATCTCCTTGTTGATCAATTTATCGATCATCAAGCTCTGGCGCACTTCCTGGCGGAGATCTCCCGGCTCCATACCCTGGTCCTGGAGTTTCTTCTGGAACTCCTCCTTGGAATAAGGGCTCTGAAGTTCGGCGACTCGCGTGTCCACTTCGGCCTCTGAGACGGTAATCCGCGAGTGAGAGGCATGGGCCAGCAGGATCTGGTTGTTGATGAGCTCGTTCAAGATGCTCAACTTGAGGCTGAGGGCCTGGTCCGGGTTGGAGGTGTCGGAACCCTGCGTCGTGCGGCTGCGGTAAATCCTCTCCACCTGGTCACGGTAAGTAGGCTGGCCATCAACTTCCGCCCAAACCTCGCGTTCCGAGGCTGGCTTGCGAGAGCAGGCTGGAAGCAAAAGGAGAAGCAGCAAAATCAGAAAGGAGCTAAAGAAAAACGCGCGCCGGTGAAGACTTTGGGATAAATGCATACGGATATTGTAGTCCGGCTGAGTGGAAACCCGAAAGAGACTTTTTGCGGCGGATGAAAGTGGGCAAACGGAAGAGTTTTTGATAGAATGAATGTTTGTCCCTTGATGATTTTCTTGTTGGATGAGGTACCGGAATGGCACAAGCCTGCGAGATTTGCGGAAAAGGTCCCCAATACGGCAACAACATCAGCCACGCTCACAACGTCACGAGGCGGCGCTGGAACCCCAACCTGCGTCGCGTGCGCGCCATCGTGAAGGGTGCTCACAAGACCTTGCGCGTCTGCACTGCCTGTATTCGAGCCGGCAAGGTTCTGAAAGCAGCGTAGGAGTCGCCCAGCTATGGCGACTGTTCGAAACCCGGACCGGCAGCACGGTCAATCGCCGGCGCGGTACTGCCAAACTTCCAGGGCGCGATGGACGCGCCGCTACACTTCTGCAATCAGGTCAATCTCCACACTCACATCTCGGGGCAGGCGCGCGACCTGGACGGTGGCGCGAGCCGGCGGGTTCTCTCCCAGAAACCTGGCGTAAACCACGTTCATCCCTCCAAAGTCTCCCAAGTCTCGAAGATAAACCGTCGTCTTCAGAACTCGCCTGAGGTCGGAGCCTGCCGCTTCCAGGATGGCGGCAAGGTTCTTCAGGACACGCTCGGTCTGAACAGAAATGTCGCCCTGGACGGTCTGCCCGGTGGCGGGGTCAAGAGGGATCTGGCCGGAAACAAAGAGCAAGTTTCCGCAGCGAATCGCCTGGGAATATGGGCCGATGGCGGCCGGCGCGTGAGAGGTTGAGATGGATTGCTTGCTCACCGTTTGTCCTCCAATAGGTATGCGTTCAACGGGATGGCGTGGGAATCGTCAGAGTGCGGTGATGGTGCGAATCCAGCCGGATTCAGGAATGCATCACCCGCTCGACCTGAAAGACGCCTTCAATCTTCTTCAGGGAGGAAACAATCTTATCCAGGTGCTGCACGTCCACGATATCCACCGTCACGTCGATGAAGGCCTGGTTGTCGCCGGTGCGGGCTTCGATATTCTGGATGTTGGAATGCACCCCGCTGATGGCCGAGGTGACATCCGCCAGCATGCCCGTGCGGTCCTCCGTAAAGATCGTGAGCTTGACGGGGTAAACGCTGTACTTCGGCCCCGCCCATTCCACCTCAATGCGGCGGTCCGCATCGTACAGAAGGTTTTGAACATTCGGGCAGCTCTTGGAGTGGACTGCGATCCCCTTGCCGCGCGTGATGTAGCCTAGGATCTCCTCGCCGCGAACGGGGTTACAGCACTTGGCGCGGTAGACCATCAGGTCGTCGTGGCCGTGCACCTGAATGGCGATGTCGCGGGAGAGGCCGAGGGCCTGCTTCATCGTGCTGGAAAGCCGGGAGGGCTGCGCGGGTTCAAGATGGGCGGCGGGGACGAGCTTGGCCAGGACTTGCCGCGCCGCAAACTTCCCGTAGCCGAGGCCGGCGTAAAGGTCGTCCACCTGGGTGCACCCGTGATCTCGTGAGACCCGCTGGTAGTCTTCCTCCGCGATCTTCTTCAAGGTGACGGCGTATTTCCGCGCCTCCTTTTCCAGCAGCCTCTTGCCAATCTCAATCGCCTGGCGGCGTTGAGCGACGTTGATCCAGTGCTTGATCTTGTTGCGGGCCCGCGAAGTCTTCACCAGCGCCAGCCAGTCGCGGCTGGGCATGTGGTTGGCTTGCGTGATGATCTCCACGATGTCGCCGTTGCGGAGGCGATTCTTCAGGGGAACGATCCGGCCGTTGACCTTCGCGCCCACGCAGCGGTGCCCGACCTCGGTATGGATGGCGTAGGCGAAATCGATGGGGGTGGCGTCACGCGGCAACACGATCACCTTGCCCTTGGGCGTGAAGGTGTAGACCTCTTCGGGGTAGAGATCGATCTTGAGGGTGGAGAGGAACTCTCCCGGATCCCGCATCTCCTGCTGCCATTCCACCATCTGGCGCAGCCACGCGAAGCGCTCCTCGTCCTGCTGCGCCGGGGGACGCCCGTCCTTATACTTCCAGTGTGAGGCGATGCCCTCTTCCGCCACATGGTGCATCTCCTCCGTGCGTATTTGGACCTCGAAGGGCTGGCCATGGGGACCGATGACGGAAGTGTGCAGGGACTGGTAGAAGTTGGGACGGGGGATGGCGATGAAATCCTTGATGCGGCCGGGAACGGGTCGCCAGGTGTTGTGAATGACCCCCAGCGCCGCATAGCAGTTTTTCACATTGTCCGTGATGATGCGCAATGCGAGCAGGTCATACACCTGATCGATGGTGATGTGCTGCCGCTTCAGTTTTTGCCAGATGCTGTAGAGACGCTTGATGCGTCCCTCGACGCGCGCCGGAATGCCCAGGGTTTTCATCTTCACATCCACCAGGGCACGCACCTCCGCCAGGAATTCCTCGCTGAGCTTGCGGCGGCTCTCGACGGCGCCTTTGACCTCCTCGCAGGCCTCCGGCTCGAGATGTCGGAACGCCAGGTCCTCCAGTTCTCCCCGGACCTTTCCCATGCCCAGGCGGTGAGCGATGGGGGCATAAATCTCCAGGGTTTCGCGCGCAACGCGCTGGCGCTTTTCGGCCGGGAGATAGTCAAGGGTGCGCATGTTGTGCAGGCGATCCGCGAGTTTCACCAGCACCACCCGCACGTCGTCCACGATGGCGAGGACCATCTTGCGGAAGTTTTCCGCCTGCTGTTCCTCCCGACTCAGGAAGTGCATCCGGCCGATCTTGGTCACCCCCTCGACAATGCGCGCCACGTCCGGGCCGAATTCTTTTCGGATCCGCTCCACGGTGATGGGAGTGTCCTCGACAACGTCGTGGAGCACGCCACTCGCCAGGCACACCATATCCAGCTTCATGTCCGCCAGGACATTGGTAACTTCCAGCAGATGGGAGATGTAAGGCTCGCCCGAGAGGCGCTTCTGGTCGCGGTGCTGGGTGAGGCAGAACTCGTAGGCCTTGCGCAACAGGCCCACATCTTCGCCGGGGCGATACGCCTGAACCTTCTGCACGATGTCTTCGAACAGCACCATATCCTTACCTGCATTCTAGGGCAGCGGCGGAGTGCGGTTCAAGGCCCTTACGTACGGCCCCGCCAGCGGGCGCTTCCCACCTGTCTGCGAGCGACGCGTTTGGATGGCTTGGCGTGACGGCCAAGCGCACGTTGGAGGGTGGATTCGCACCCATGTGTGCCGGGCACAGTGGTTCCGGCGCCCGGTGAGCTGGCAGTTTGGGAGAGCGGCGTCTAGGGCATGTAAGCCGAATACACGTAGTCAGTGCGCTTCTGTTTAGCGTGGCAGTTAAAGCACTGCTTCATGTCCTGCAACGAGCCTTTCTCTTCGTACCCCTTAAAGACTTCCCATCCCCAGCCCCCCGTTTCAGAATAGGCTTTTGCGCTCTTCTTCATGACGTAGATGGATTTCAGCCCGCGGGTCTCGATGGCTCCCTGAACGGTGCTGATGTCATGAAGGTCAAGAACGAGAATAGATCCGTCGGGGTAAGCTTTACCTCGCACCAGCGAGGTACTGCCCGTGTCATTTACATACACGTCGTGAAGCCCGCCAAAGCGGTTGAAGAGGGGATGCTGGTTACTGTAAATCACCATGGTCTTGACATGCATCCAGTGACGATAATCCTTGGGAAAAGGAATGGCGGCCTTCTTCTGGGCCTGGCCGAAAAGAGCTGCCATGCCCGCCGCCATGGAGAAAAGCGCAAAGAATAAAACCTTGGAACGAGTCGTCATGGGGTTTCACCTCCGTCGGATTTCGTAGCAAGAGCAGCGATCCGCTGAGTCACAGGGACTGGACCCCTTTGACCCGGTATTCTAACGCAGATGCCAGGGACTTTTCACAAGAGAGTTCGCCGGAGGCAAGGTCTGACTCCTCGGAGAAGCCGGCCGATCGCAGGGGATTTGTCCGGCTCAGGTTCGCTTCATGCGCGGCTCGATCGATCCCCGGGCAAGGGTTGACACGGATGTCCCGCGGCCAGGTTTTGTGATAGTCTTCGCTGGTCAAGAGGGGAGGTTGGGAACTCGTTTCTCTTCGAAAGCGAGAGCGCGTGCAAGAACCAAAACGCTGAAGAAGGAAGGAGCTTATGGGACAGCTTTCACTGAGACTTTTCTGTCTGGCGATTCTTCTGGCGACCCCCTTCCTGGGATCGTGCCGAAAGCCATTTCACGAAGAAAACGAACGTTATGTGTTGATCGCGGCAAACATTTCTCTGCCCTACTGGCAGGAAGCGCAGGCGGGTTTCAAGGATGCGGCACGAGCGATAGGCGTCAAGGCAGACTTCAAAGGCCCCGATACCTACGCTCCGGACTTGGAACTGGAGGCTTTCCAGAAGGAAGTGGAGAAAAGGCCCGCGGGGATTCTGGTTTCGGCAGCGCGTCCGGAATTGTTCAAGCGCGCCATTGACGCCGCCGTGCAAAGCGGGATCCCGGTGGTCTGCGTCGATTCCGACGTCCCTGATTCGCGCCGTATCCTGTTCATCGGAACAGACAACTACCAGGCCGGCGTCGAGAGTGGAAAGCGGATCGCTGAAATAATGCACGGCACGGGCAGTCTGGTGGTGATCACGATCCGGGGCCAGTTGAACCTTGATGAGCGCCTTCGCGGCGTCCAGGAGACCTTGCAGAAATATCCCAATATCAAGATTAGCCAGACCATGGACGACAAAGGCGATCCGGTGAAAGCCAACGACCTAGTCTCGGCACTTCTGGATCACAAAGAGAAGTTCGATGGCATCCTGTGCCTGGAGGCTTCGGGAGGGCCGGGCGCGGCAGAAGCATTCCACCGCCTCAATATGGGCGGAAAGATCCCCATCGTGGCGATGGACAAGAACGCGGAAACGCTGGACTTCATCGCGTCAGACGTGATTTCGGCCACCGTAGCGCAGAAACCTTACACGATGAGTTATTACGGGTTGAGATTCCTGGACGACTTACATCACAACATTGTCCACGAATTTAAGGATTGGAAAACTGCTCCGGCTTCGCCTTTGCCCACCCGGGTGGATACCGGGACGGCGGTGATTGATAAGAGCAATCTCGAAGCTTTCCGGGCGGCCGCGGCGGCCCGTACCAGCCCGCTCTAACCCACGGCCAGGGTGAGCGGGAACCTGGCTGCTGGCCGGGAAGACTGTGAGGGGAAACAGCGCAGGTGCACACTCTGTGCCGACGCTCGCCGTCCTGGTCGGAAAGAAAAAGCCCGCCGGAGCGGGCTCAGAATTCCTTCGTTGCGCCGCACGAGCAATGGCAGGCAGAGGAAAATCAGGGACAGCCGGTCCTACTGAGTGCCGCCTGACCCCCCCGCCGCTTGCCTCTTGACGTTAAGGGCCTTTTGCACCCACTCGTCGGCGGTTTTAAGGTTCTCCTCGCGGGTGGCGCGATCCGCTTCGATTTCGGCCTTTTGGCGATACATCAGATTCAAGTAGGCCATGGTGTCGAAATCATTGGGCTTGAGTTCAATGGCCTTCTGAAGCGCCTTGAGACCCTCCTCGACCAGGGGGCCGTTCTTCTCCGCCAATTCCACCCGCGCTTTCTCAGGAATCGGAGGGAGCGTATTGGGATCTTTCGGGTCCTTGGGGGCCATCAGGTTCAGATCCCTGCGTTTCTCCATGGCCCGAGGAAAGCAAATCGACCAATCAATGGCGCCGATCCAGTAGTAAGGCTCGGGATTATTAGGCTCCACTTGCATGCGGCGCTGCTGGTATTCCTTCGCCTTCTCGAAGTTCCTCATGGTGTAATAGACTTGCGCAATACTGGAGATGGCGGTGGTATTCCTGGGGTCCATTTTCAGAACGTCGTCATACGTCTCGATCGCCTGCTTTCCGATCTTGACGTTCTCCTCCGATTCCCCGCCCGGAATGTATTGCTGGGCATACGCGGTGGCCAGATACAGCCGGGCGTTGAGGAGCCTTGGATCCAGGTTCACGGCCTGCTTGAAGTGCATGATGGCAGCTTGAAACTGCGCGTTGCGGTAAGCGGCCACACCCTTATTGAGCTGATCGCGCGCCCGCAGCTTGGCACAGCCGCTGGAGACAACTGCCAACAGCAACACCCCGCACAGGGGGGCGAGCTTGTAGAATCTCATGGGGGTTCCTCCCTCAACCCAGACAGTGGGGGGGTTATTGGCCCTGCCCCAGTTCCTTCGTGATCAACCCGATCTTATCGATGCCAGCGCCTTTGGCGACGTCAATGATCTCTGCTACATCCGCGAAGGGCAGGCTGGAATCCCCTTTCACAAAGATGATGCGCTCGTTGCGCGACTTGAAAATATCTTCCAGGCGGCTTCCGAGCAGGCGCAGGTCGGTGGGCTCCTGGTTGATGCGGATTTGATGGGTAGCGTCAATGGCAACCACCACCGTGCGGTTAATTACATCCTGGCTGGGCCTGGCGTTCGGGTCCGGTTGTGGGACGAGGGCGTCCAGCCCGTCCGGAGGCTTCTGGGTCGCCACCATAAAGATGATGAGCAGAACAAGCAGAACATCGATGAGCGGGGTGACGTTCATATCCACCAGGACACCTTTGCCGCCACCCCCAACAGCCATAGCCATACTTCTACCCTCCTTACTTGTACAGAATCCGAGAGCGCCATTAAGGCGTCACTCCGGTGTGCTAAGACGGCGTTGGATCCTCTCCGTCAGCAACCCGAGGGAATCGACGCCCGCCGCCCTCACGTTGTCGATCACGTTCACGACATCCCCGTATTTGGCGCGGGCATCGCCTCTCACGTAAACCGTCTTGTCGAGCTTGCTGGAGATGCGATCCTTCACCATAGGGGTGACGTCATTGAGGTTGATGCGGTCCGAACCGAGGAAGACCTTTCCGTCCCGGGTCACGGCCAGGATGACGGCGTCTTCTTTGTCGGCGTCTACCATCTGGCGGGGATTCGCGGCCCTGACCAAATCAACGCTGAACCCCTTTTGGAGCATGGGGGTGATCACCATGAAGATGATGAGGAGCACCAACATGATGTCCACCATGGGAGTCACGTTGATTTCCGAGACTGTCATACCGGCTTTGTGCTTCGACATTATTTCTTCCCCTTCTGAGATCGCTTAATGAAGTAGTCGATCAGCTCGGAAGAAGAGTTGTCCATCTCAACGTCAAACCCTTCGATCTTGCTGGTGAAGTAGTTGTAAACCCACACCGCCGGAACCGCCACGAAGAGCCCGACCGCGGTGGTGACGAGGGCTTCCGAAATACCACCCGCGACGGCGGCCAGACCCGTGGACTTCTGGGCGGAAATGCCTTTGAAGGCGTTGATGATTCCCAGCACGGTTCCGAACAGGCCGACAAAGGGTGCGGTGGAGCCGATGGTGGCCAGGCTGGAGACGCCGCGCTTCAGTTCGGCGTGCACGATGGCCGCTGCCCGTTCCAGAGCCCGCTTGGAGGCTTCGATGGTCTCACCGGAAATTTCTGTGGAGGCCTGGTGCGCCTGAAACTCCTGCAGACCTGCGGTGACCACTTTCGCCAGGTGGCTCCGCTTGTTTTGCTCGGCAATACTGATGGCTTCCTCAATCTTGCCGTCTTTCAGAGCGCCCGCCACTGCGGGCGCGAAAAGACGCGACTGTTTTCGGGCCTGCTGGAAGGCAATCCAGCGGTCAATCATCACGCCGATCGACCATGCCGACATGATGAACAGTAGAACGACCACGGAACGAGCCGGCCAGGCCATCGACCGCCACATGCTAATGGGGTCGAAGCCAATGGCGGCTTCTTCCTGGAACAACCAGAAACCCAGAGCGAAGAGTTTTGCCCCTAACATGATGTTTTGTTTCCTCCTCGAAGATTTTCAAACTCTTGCCACAAATTGCCCGCCTTACTCTTGCAAGGTAAAGTTACAATCGATCTCGGTGACCACTTCCACCGGCTCGCTGTTCAAAAGCGTGGGCTGATAGCGCCAACGTTGAACAGCGTCCAAGGCCGCCTTCACCAGAAGCGGGTGGCCGGAAAGTACTTTCAAGTCTTGAATCGTCCCGTCCTTACTGATAATCGCTTCCAAGCGCACGGTGCCCTGGATGCGGGCCATCTTGGCCAAGGGGGGATACTCCGGCTTGGGGTTAAAGATCAACCTGGCCTGTTCCACTTGGCCGCCCACACGAATGCGTCTGGGAGTCGCCGCCTTGGGCGGGGGAGGTGGCGGAGGAAGAGCCGAAGAGAGGACTCCCCCGATGATCCCACCTAACACGCCGCCCATGCTCCCGCCGGGAATTCCGCCGGGAACACCACCCACCACACCCACGGCGCCGGAGGGGGGCTCGTCCCTGATGGGGGCGAGGCTCTTAGGGATGACGGTGGGAGCCTTCATGATGTCTTCCACGGTCACGCGGCGAAACACCCGGACCGGCGCAGTAACAGGAGGAGGCGGAGGAGGGGGAGGAGGCGGGGGGGCCGCCAGGAAGGTCATCAATTGGGCCTTGGGGAGAGCCTCCGTGTAAATCAGGGGAACCAGGACCGTCACCCCCACCAGGATGGCCTCAAGAATGTAGGCGATGGGCAAGGTCGCCCGTTTCCAGTTGTCGGTCTTGACGGCGGAATAGATCAGGTAAATCAGGTAGCCCACCAAGTTCAGCAACAGGGTAACGGCAAACCACAGCCAGGTATTGAGCCCCAGGTGACGCGAATCGGCGTAGACGTAACAGAGGAACAGCGCATAGAAGAAGAAAACGGAGCCCAAGATGACGGATTGCGCGATGAGCACCTTCATTTCCGGCGGCACAAAGAGCACGGGCAGCCCAAAGAAAACTGTAAGGAAAACCAGCACGCCTGCCGCCAAAGAAATCAACCAGTGAATGCCCTGAAGAACCGGGGCGCGCGACGGTGAGGAATCAAGCAAAAATTCGTCAAACATGGGTGATTGCCACCTCCTCCGAGAACTCTCCGGGAGCGTGCGTCCGGTGGGCGCGGCCCAGCGGCTCGCCGGTAAGACCCAGCTAGCGGCGAGCCCCTGCGGCTTCTCGCTCCAGCAGTCTGGACCTTTCCCCAACCCGACCTTGTCCTGCTCGTTGTTGAAAGAACACCACGATCGGGCTGGCAATGAAGATCGACGAATAGGTGCCGATGATGACCCCTACCACCAGCGCAAAAGAGAACCCGTGGATCACTTCCCCGCCGAACAGGAAAAGCGCCAGCACCGCCAGGAAGGTCAAGCCGGAAGTCAGGATCGTCCGGCTCAGGGTCTGGTTGATGCTGTGGTTCACCAGATCCATGAAATTCCGGCGCTTGTCCATGCGCGCGTTTTCGCGGATCCGGTCGAAGACCACAATCGTGTCGTTCATGGAATATCCCACGAGCGTAAGGAGCGCCGCGATGACGGTCAGCGTGATCTCCTTATTCAGCAAGGAGAAGAAACCCAGCGTGATGATGACATCATGAAACGTCGCGACGACTGCCGCGATGCCGTAAATTAGCTCAAAACGGTACCAAATGTAAAGGAGCATGGCGCCCAACCCGGCCAGGGTCACATAGAGCGCCTGGCGGCGCAAGTCCGAACCAACCTTGGGTCCCACAATCTCCGTATTCCGCACAGCATAACTAGACAGATAAAAGTCGTTTGTCAAGGCCGAAAGTGTAGCCGGGTTCACCTGGGGCAGGGAGCGAAGCTCCTGGAAATCCGCAACCAGGCCGCTGCGCGGCGGGGTGTTGCGGTAGCGGACCAGCGCTTCCGCAAGATCCTTATAAGTCTTGCTGGCCACTTCCGAACCCAAGGAAGCCTGGCGGAGGGGATCGCTGGCGAGCAAGTGATCGCCCACGGTCTGGGGGCTGGCATTGTTGAAGTCCACTTTGCCGGCTGGCCCCACGCCATAGACGGTGGACAGAGCATTCATAATGTCTCGTTTGCCCTTGTCGATCGCGTCGCTGGCAGTAGTGGTTTGCAAATCCAGGCCGATAATGGCTTCATGGTCGGCGGCGCTGCCGTACGCCTGGAGCGTGGCGTTGCGCACGCCTTGCGCGTTGAGGGCGCTGCGGATGGCATCCAAATCCGGCGACCTGGCAAACTTCACATAGATCAGGGTTCCCCCCCGGAAGTCAATCCCGTAAACCAAGCCGCGATGAATGGCGATGGAAACCAGCCCCGCCACAGCCAGGGACAGGGACAGGCCGATGAAGAACCACTTCTTTCCCATCCAATCAATCTTCGGTTCGTGGAAAAATTCCATCGCCTAGTCCAGTCCTTCCCACCCGAGATTGACACCGGAGAGTATCAGGAAGTTCCAGTATTTTCTATACACTGAGCGCCTCACCCGCTTGTCGGCGGGAGAGAACATAATCAAAGATGACCCTCGAAACGAACACCGAGGTAAACAAGTTCGCCACCAGGCCGATGACCAGCGTGACGGCGAAGCCGCGAATCGGCCCGGTGCCAAAGGTGAAAAGAATTGCCGCCGAGACAATTGTCGTCACATGGGTATCGATAATGGTGACAAAGGCGTGCTCGAAACCTCCTGCCACGGCCGCACCCACGGCCTTGCCGTTGCGCAATTCCTCGCGGATGCGCTCAAAGATGAGCACGTTCGAGTCCACGCCCATGCCCACCGTGAGGATGACGCCCGCAATGCCCGGGAGGGTAAGGACCGCGCCGAAATAGCCGAGCGCCGCAATGAGGATGAGGAGGTTGAGGAAAAGCGCCAGGTTGGCATTCACGCCGGAGCCGCGATAGTAGAAGAGCATGAAACTCATAACGGCGGCCAGGCCCACGATCGAGGCAATGACGCCGTGCCGGATCGAATCCGCTCCGAGCGAGGGACCGACCGTCGATTCCTGGAGGTACTTGATCGAGGCGGGGAGGGCCCCGGAACGCAGCACCAGCGCCAGGTCTTGGGCTTGCTGGGGGGTAAAGGAACCCGTGATTTCGCCGCGGTCGGTGATCTGGCCCTGCACGACCGGGGCGGACACCACGCGATTGTCGAGGACGATGGCGAGCTGGCGCCCTATATTGGCGCCGGTGACTCGCCCGAAGCGCGCCGCGCCGTCGCGGGTGAGCGTGAAATTCACGCAGGGCCGGCCGTTGATGTCGTGGGAGGGCTCGGCTCCGCTCAAGTCACGCCCGGTCACCGCCGCCACCTTGTTGGCAACGTACCAGGCCTCACCACTCGCAGACTCCCGCCCGGACTCTGCCTTGCCAGGAAGCAATTCCGTATCGGGTGGTAGAACGCCGCCATGGGATCCCAAGGCCGCTTCCTTGCTGGAATAAGGGCCATCCTGGACAATCTTCAGGGCCAGCATGGCCGTGGACTGCATGATGTCCTTCACCCGGGTGGGGTCGTCGACGCCCGGAAGTTGCACCACCAGCTCGTAATCGCCCTGCCCGTACTCGGCGATGGTAGGCTCGGTGACGCCCAACTGGTCGATCCGGTTGCGAATCGTATTCATCGCCTGGAGAAGCGCCTGATTGCGGATGGCCTGCGCCGCGCTGACTTTCATCGCCAGCGTGCGGGCTCTTGTATCGCCGGGAACTCGGACAAGATCCCAGTCCGAGAACTGGTCGCTGGCCAGCGTTTGAATATCCGCAGCCTTTTCGTCGGGTATTCCCTTGATCGGGATATGGGTGCTGTCGGCCTTCTGGATGTCGTCGTAGCGGATGTTCTTGATCTTCAATTCATCGCGGAAGCGCTCCAGGGCCTGGTCGGCGGTAATGTTGACCGCGTCCTCGACCTGCACTTGCAGCACCAGGTGCGTGCCGCCCTTCAAGTCGAGCCCCAGGCGGATGCGCTCGCGGACATTCTCCTTCAACGCCCGGAAATTCTTGGGGAATCCGATGACCCCCAGAATGGACACCACAATCACCACCAGGATGAAGATTGCGCGGCCGCGAAGCTTGGTTTCCATAGATGAACTGTCCCCATCCTCTCCGGGTTCCTGCCCCTGTACCGGCCGAAAGGCTGGCGCCAGGGCAGCGTGCAGGCGCGCTTACTTCTTCCTGGCGGCCGCTTCCTTGGCCGACCCTGCGGATTCTTCCGTTACCAGACTCGAAATCGCCGAGCGGGCCACGTCAATCTTCACCTGGCTGGCCACCTGCAATTGCACCACCCCGTTCCGGAAGCTGACCACCGTTCCGTAGACACCCCCGCTGGTTACCACCCGATCTCCCGTCTTGAGGTTCGCCAGCATCTCCTGGGTTTTCCGCCGCTGCTGCTGTTGGGGCCGAATGACAAGAAAATACCATATGACAAAGAGGGGGGCGAAAAGCAGAAGGAAACTCGTGAGCGACCCACCCGCACCGGGGTCTGCCGCCAGCACTATAGGATTGGTGAGCAAGCACTCGATCAAGGTCGAGCCGCAGACTTCAGATTAAGGATGAAATATTCCGCTTCCGAAGAGCGGAATCGCAGAGTTCGGACTTTCCGGATTCACTTCGGGAAAGAGTGAAACGACTAAAGTCCCGCGCGTACCCCAGAGACGTACTTTTGAAACTCTCCAACCCCGATAGCCTGCCTTATTTGGCGCAGGGTGTCAAGGTAAAAGTACAGGTTGTGATGCGTGGCGAGGATGCCGCCCAGCATCTCCCCGGCAAGAAACAAGTGGCGGATATAGGCGCGCGAATAGCGCTGGCAGACAGCACACTGGCAGGCGGGGTCGAGCGGTTGCGCATCCCGCGCGTAGCGGGCGTTCTTGATCACCACCTTCCCCCGCGAAGTAAACACACAGCCGTTCCGCGCGTTGCGCGTGGGCATCACGCAATCGAACATGTCGATGCCTCGCGCCACGCATTCCAGCAGGTCCTGCGGCGTCCCCACACCCATCAGATAACGTGGCTGGGCAGCGGGAAGAAGCTCCGCCGTGTATGCGGCGATGTCATACAACTCGCTCTTCGGCTCCCCGACGGAGAGCCCCCCAATGGCGTAACCCTCGAAGCCGATTTCCAGCATCTCCTCCGCGCTTTCGCGACGCAAGCTTTTATCGGTTCCGCCCTGGACAATGCCGAACAAACTAGGGGCGAGGGATGGGGGGCTAGGGACTAGGGACTCACGAGAGTAGGAAGTCGGGAGTGGGGAGTCGGCAGTTAAGACTCGAAAATCGAAATCCGAAACTGGAAAACCCTCCGCCGATTTTCGAGTTTCGAGTTTCGAGTTTCGAATGTAATGCTCTTTTGCCCGGCGCGCCCAGCGCCCCGTCAACTTCATGGCGCGCCGAGTGGTTTCAAAGCTGGAGGGATACTCCACGACCTCATCCAGGCACATGATGATGTCGGCGCCCAGGGCCAACTGGATTTCCACGGCTTTTTCGGGGGAGAGAAAATGCGCGGAGCCATCCAGGTGAGATCGAAATTCCACCCCATCTTCCGTGACCCGGCCGAGGCCCTTTAGACTCATCACCTGGAACCCCCCGCTGTCCGTCAGGATGGGATGCGGCCAGCCCATGAAGCGGTGAATTCCGCCCAGCTTCTGGATGGTCTGGTGACCGGGCCGGAGATACAGATGGTAAGTGTTGCCCAGCAGGAGCTGGACGCCGAGTTGCTCGAGTTGATCCTGCGTCAGCCCCTTCACCGTGCCCGCCGTGCCCACAGGCATGAAGACCGGCGTCTCCACGATCCCGTGCGGGGTGTGGAGCAAGCCGGCGCGCGCCCCGCTGCCCGCATCGCGGGCGACGACTTCAAATCTCAATCCCATCAGTGAGGTTTAGAGTTCCGTGGACGTTGTGATGAGGGAGTGTTTCCTTTCCAGAGGTGAAAAAGCCCTGAAGAAAGCGCAACACTCTCGCGACGCCAAGCACCGTCACAGCTTCAAAGCGTAGAGGAAAGGTTCCAGGGTTGGCAAGAGGAGATTTGGCTTACACGGCGCTCGTCCTGAGGTTGGCTGGGACCGGCTCCGTCCCGTGCATTCCACCAACTGGGTCGGAACGATACCGCCCAGCTATGACCGAGGGAATTCCCCCTGGGAGCAGTGGGATTACGGACCAACACCCAACCGGAGAGCTGCCGCCGCATTCGAGCCGGTATCCGTCCGACGAGGAGCGCGGGCTATCCCACCAGCGCCGCCCAGCCCATCTTGCCCAGAATCCAAATGGCCCAAACGCCTGCATAGGCCAGGAAGATGGACAGAGAGCGGGCCTTCCGTCCTGTAGCGGCAGAGAGTCCTATCGCCACGAGGATCAAGAACCAGACCGTGAAGATATCCACGGAGCTGGCCAGCGCGTAAAGGGGCTTCGAGACCTCTTGGCGATTCAGGAAGAAACCCACGTTGGAAGGCACGAAGTTCTCAGGATTGAAACGCTCGAGATCCCCGAAAAGAATGAGCGCCAGCGCCATCAGCGCCCCAAGAACCCCCACCAGGTAGGCGTAACAGACTACAGAGAAGACGGTCTTGAAAGCTGCCGGCACACTGAGAATAAGGTTCAGGATCAAAAGTCCCAGCCCGGTCATGATCAGCAAGTAAATCGGCGGTCCCAGGAATCCGGCGGCGTGGGCAAGGATCTTTCCGATCCCCGCCCCTTGCTGGATGGCCTGCTGCATTTGTTCTGCGCTCATGCTGGAAGCGCGGCCGCTCTGCTCGATCGAGATGCGGATGATCCGCTCCATGCCGATTTTCCAGACTATCGTCTCGCTCACGGCTACCGAGACGACAATAAGGGTGACGAGCGGAGCGAGGAAGTCCGGCCGGCGCGCGATATGCTGAAAAGTCTCGCCGGGAGAAATGTAGACCCCCACGAGGCGAGAGAGAAATGACCGGGGGGGCGGCTGATCAGAAAGCGGAGTTGCCGCAACTGGGATGGGTGTGCTCATGGGTGTACCCCCTTGATCGGAGAGGTAGGGCTGAACCCTTTGCGGCGATTCGGGTCGCACTGGATCGACAGCGCATCTTCCGGATCAAGGCACGGCGCACAGGCAAAAGCTGCTCAGCCCAACGGAGCGGAAGATATCAGGCTGCATGGGTGGTGGCAAGAGGCATTCCTCCCTGGCTCCCGGAGCTCCCAGACAGTCGGTTGCGCAGAAAGTTATCGGCACCTGTGTCCCTTACCTCTGATCAAGTCTTGTGATACCTTCTCCTCACTTCGAAGGCCTCGGCACAACTGCCTTGGAGACCGAAGAGCTGATCGACTAGCATTTGATAAATCGTAGGTGCAGGCCGATGATGAACACCCGGCACGCTTCGGAACGACGAGCCTCGGCGCGCCAGTTGCTGGCACTGCCCGTGCACGTCGAGGTGGGCGCCAGTGAGCGCGGGATGGAATCGATGGTGCTGGCACAGACTCGCAACATCAGCAATACGGGTGCGTATATCCTGGTCACGGCGACGCTTCAGGTGGGCCAGCGCCTGCGCTTGACGCTGGACGTTCCCCATCAAGCCGGCCGAGGTCCCGGACTGGAAATCCCCTGCGAAGCGGAAGTCGTCCGCGTCGAGCCCGCTGGCGCCGGAGAGCCGGGAACAGGCGTGGCGTTACGCGTGCTGCGATTTGAAACTCCGAAAGTCTCGGCCAGCCCTCCCTGGGTCAACTGATCGTACGCTGCTTCCGCCGCCCGTCTTGACCGATTAACCCCGGAAAAGTTCTGTTCGCTGCTTGGCGGCTTGACAGGCCACAGTTCACCGGCTAGAGTAGCCGATCCTAGATGCAACAACCTTGCATGTAAGAACAGTAAGTTCTGAGCGACTACCGTCTGGTCTGCCAGATTGCAAGGTAGCACGACGGAATTATTTCTGGTATATGCAAATAGATTGCAACAAGGTTCAGCCTATGACAAAACTTGACAGCCCCGCATGGCTCGCCCCCCTCCTCGCATCCGCCTTCCTGCTTGCTAACTCACCACCCTCCCTTTCCGCCGAGCAGCCGTACTTTCTCACCTATGACCATCAGTTGGAAGAACCGGGTGACCTGGAAGTCTCCTTCAGTCCCACCCTCGGAATTCCGAAAACGGCGAACGGCTTCCTGGGCTCCAGCACGGAACTGGAGTATGGTGTGAACGGCTGGTGGACCACCGAGTTCTATCTGGATGGGCAGGCGACCCGCCGCGATAGCACGTTGTTCACGGGCTTCCGCTGGGAGAACCGCTTCCGACCCTGGTTGGGCGAGCACTGGATCAACCCCGTGATTTACGTGGAATTCGAGGATATCAACGCCGCTGACAAGACCTTGCTGGAAGTGGTTAACCACGACTCCGAGAAAGACTTCGCCGGCCCCAACCGGGAGACGCGCGAGGAAAAGAAACGTGAGATCGAAACGAGACTAATCCTCTCGAGCAATCATAAAGGGTGGAATATCGCCGAGAATCTCATCGCCGAAAAAAATTTGAGCAACGCGCCGTGGGAGTTTGGCTACGCCTTTGGGGTGAGCCGGACCCTCGCCCTCGCCGCCTCTCCCCACCCCTGCACTTTCTGCCGGGAGAACTTCCGCGCGGGTGTGGAACTCTACGGCGGACTGGGTACCTGGCAGGACTTCGGATTCGCGGGCACTTCGCAATACCTTGCGCCCGTCCTTGCCTGGGAACTCAACCGCGAGACCACTCTCCGCCTCTCGCCGGGCTTTGGGCTGACGGAATCCAGCCACCGCTTCCTGCTCCGCTTCAGCGTGGCTTACGAGTTCCCGGGGCTGGGGGGCCGAATACGGCAGATGTTTCGTTGATTCCCATGCGGGGCGCGAATCACCAGACCGCCACGCGGTGAGTTCAGCCGGTCGGGTGGCCTCCGCGTCGGCCCGGCTTGCCAACGACTTTTCGAAATGACCTGAGCGAGCTCGTCCCCCTGGCTGCTCCCATGGTGCAGCAGGCTGCTCCCGGGGCGCTCTTTGGGTTTCTGAAAAACGGAAGCCTCAAGGGAGGTATGCCTTCTTGGTCGCGGCTGCCCGGCCAGCAACTCTGGCAATTGACCACCTATCTCCGGACGCTGCGGTAATAGAAAGCGAAGGAGAGAGGTGGCGTAGTGAGGGGGCGCGGTGGACGCCGCAAGGTGGGAATTGCCCTATTGCTGGCCAAAAGGCCGCGCATCGAGAACGCGCAGGGTTCGAGCGGGACTAGATCCAAGCCAAGACCCAGCCCAGCACGTACACGCCAGCTCCACCACAAAGAAGCAAGGGTTCCAGCCAGCCCCGGATCCCCGCCAAGGTGGGATTATCCATGATGGGCCAGGGACCGTAGCCACCCCAATAAACTTTAATCAACAGTCCCAGGACGAGGGCGGAGAGGGCCTGATCGCGGATTCTTGGCGCCCGCTCGGGCCCCACAAGGTAAGCCCGGGCTGCATACACTGTGCCGCCCTGCTTGACAAGGGGACCCTGGCACTTGCGGCACTCCGTGGCGGTGTCGTAGTTGGCATGTCCGCAGTAGGGGCACTTCAACATGAGAGAAAGCCCTGCGCGTTCGTTCGGGAACTACCATTGCGAACCTTGGCTATGGGATTACTCCAGCCCTGCCGGGGGCTACTCGCGCACCGTGGCATCCAGGAACGCCCGCAGTTTACGGCTGCGCGAGGGGTGGCGCAATTTACGCAACGCCTTGGCTTCAATCTGCCGGATGCGTTCGCGGGTGACGGCGAAACTCTGGCCCACCTCCTCGAGGGTGTGCTCGGAGCCGTCGTCCAGCCCGAAGCGCATCTTGATCACTTTCTCCTCGCGGGGAGTCAAGGTCTTGAGGACCGCTTCGGTCTGTTCCTTCAGGTTAATGTTGATGACCGCCTCGGCGGGCGAGATCACGCCGCGGTCTTCGATGAAATCGCCGAGGTGCGAATCTTCCTCTTCGCCGATGGGGGTCTCGAGGGAGATGGGCTCTTGCGCGATCTTCAGCACCTTGCGCACCTTGACCACCGGGATGTCCATGCGCTTGGCGATCTCCTCGGAGGTGGGTTCGCGGCCGTATTCCTGCACCAGTTGCCGCGAGGTGCGGATCAACTTGTTGATGGTCTCGATCATGTGTACGGGGATGCGGATGGTGCGCGCCTGGTCGGCGATGGCGCGGGTGATGGCCTGGCGGATCCACCAGGTGGCGTAAGTCGAGAACTTGTATCCCCGCCGGTACTCGAACTTGTCCACCGCCTTCATCAAGCCGATGTTGCCTTCCTGGATCAGGTCAAGGAACTGCAGCCCGCGGTTGGTGTATTTCTTGGCGATGGAGACCACCAGGCGGAGGTTCGCCTCAATCAACTCGCGCTTGGCGGCCTCGGCGACCATCTCGCCGCTGACAATGTTGGAATATGTCCGCTTGAGCTCGATGGCCGAGGACTGCGTCCGTCCCTCGATCTCCCCCAGCCAGGCGCGGCACTGGCGCAAGTCCTTTCTCCATTCCTTGTTGCCATTGTTGCGGGCGCCCTCGAGCTTCTTCTCAAGCTTGTTGATTTCTCTTTCCAGGGGGCGGATCTCCTCCACCACCTGGCGGATGCGGTCGATCAGGCGTTTGCGCTCGGTGTGGGTGAACTCGACGGCGCGGAACATCTTGGAGACCAGGATGCGATGGCGAGCCACCGCCCAACTGTAACGACGGAAGTCGCGCGGCCGCTTGCTGCGGGGGATGGAGTCGCGCTTGGTCTTCAGTTGCGCCAGTTTCTTGGAGAGCCGCTCCACTTCGTCGACGGCCCCGATCACGTCCTGCAGGCGGTCGGCGATCTTATCGTCCGTCAGCTCATCGTCGTCAAAGACCACCACCTCTTTGATGGAGCGCTGGCCGTTTCTCAGCTCCTCCCGCAGCGCGTACAGTTCCTGGATGATGATCGCCGAGCGGGAGAGCGCCTTCAGGACGTTGAGTTGCCCACGCTCGATGCGCTTGGCGATCTCGACTTCGCCCTCGCGCGTCAGCAGCGGCACGGTCCCCATCTCGCGCAGGTACATGCGCACCGGGTCGTTGGTCTTGTCGAGAGCTCCGGGCGTCAGGTCGAGTTCAACGTCTTCCGCAATTTCATCCGGCTTGGTCTCCTCACCCTTTTCCAGGGCCAGGGCCTCCGGCGATTTGGGCCGGGGAGACTCCAGAACCTCGATGCCGGCGTTATCAAACATCGAGAGAAGGTCGTCCAGGTCTTCGGCAGAATGCACGTCGGAAGGAAGCAGGTCATTCACCTCATCGTAGAGGAGGTAGCCTTTCTCCTTGCCGAGGCTGATGAGCTTGCTTACTTGGTCAAATTTTTCGTCGAAGGCCAATGCTTAGGTCCCCCTGCGGGAGCGGAAAAATGAGTCAGGTGAAGCAGAAATAAAGACGGCGACACTTCACCGCGAGCTTGGCAGTGCCGCCTTGAGCTTTCCTAAAGACACAGTATATTTACGCGCCGCCAACTTCCGACGGCTCCATTGGTTAGATGTAAGTGTACACTAATTTGTTTGTTTTTTGTGGGAGTTTTTTTGGGGCTGGCGCAATTGAGCTAACTCCTTTGCCAGCTTGGCCTTAGCTTGAAGCAATGGGGCTAGCCGCCCGGCGTCTTTCGCGCCTTCGGCGGCCATGATGGCGGCCTGGAGCTTTTCCCCCTCCCGCTCCACCTTTCTTCGTCTCAGGGCCGCATGGCAGGCCCGCGCGTGCTCGCGAGAAGGAGTCTCGCCGCGCCCGAGCAGGCTCTCAAACACCAGCCGCTGTTCTTCGGCGGCGAGGGAATCCACAAATCTGACCGGCTCAAGTTTGTCCCCCCGCCGGCGCAGCTCAAGGAACAGCTTGAAAATCGCTTCCGTAACCAAGCCCTCCGAAACTCCCTCTTCCACAAGCTGCGGCAGGAATTCGTCCGCAAGCTCCTCATTCTCGAGAAACGCCCGCAGCAATTCCCTCTCGGCGGGAATGGCCTTCCGTGCCGCCGCCTCCGGGCTTAAGCGAACGTCGCGTTGGCCCGTGCCCGCAAGGCGCTTCAACTCCTCGCGCAGCAGCCGTTCGTCCAGGCGCAGCCGCTCGGCCAGCCGGTTCGCAAGCTCCGCGCGCAGCATGGGATTGGGAACCCGAGCCAGGTACGGCAGGACGGCGTTGGCCGCGGCCACCTTCCCCTCCGGCGTGCCCAGGTTGTGTTGCGCGGCGGCGCGGTCCGTCAGGTAGTCGAGGTAGGTGGGTGCGGAAGCCAGCAGTTCCCGGTATGCCCCCGCGCCTTGCTGGCGGATGAACGAGTCGGGGTCAAGCCCTCCCGGCAGCGCCAGCACTTTGGATTCAAAACCTTCTTCCAGCAACAACGCGAGCGAGCGCTCCGTGGCGGCCACGCCCGCCGAGTCCGGGTCGTAGTTCACTACCAACCGCCGCGTCGAGCGCCCCAGCACCCGGGTCTGCCCTTCCGTCAGGCTGGTGCCGCAGGAAGCCACCACGTTCTCGATGCCGCTGGAGGCCACAGCGATGCAGTCCATGTAACCTTCCACCAGGATCGCATAGTCCTGCTTGCGGATGGCTGGCGCGGCGCGGTCCAGATGATAAAGCACCCGCCCCTTGGTGTAGATGGGCGTCTCGGGAGAATTCAAGTACTTCGGCTGGTCGTCTCCCAGGGCGCGCCCGCCGAAGGCCACCACCTTGCCGCTGTCGTTGGAAATGGGGAAGATGACGCGGCGCCGAAAGCGGTCGTAGAGGCGCTCCCGCTCCGCGTCGCGCAAGACCAGCCCGCTCTTTTCGAGCTGCGCCGGCTCAAAGCCCGCATCGGAGAGGTGGCGCGTAAGCGCCTGGCCATCCGAGGGCGCATAGCCCAGGCGGAAGCGCCCGATCACTTCCTCCGTCAGCCCGCGATCGGAAAGGTAGGCGCGCGCCGCCCGCCCTTCCGCTGTGCCCGTGAGCTGCATGGCGAAGAATTTGCTTGCCACCTCATGCATCTTGTAAAGGATGGCTCGTTCGCGCGCGTTCGCATCATAGGTCTCATCGCTGACGGTCTCACGCAGCCTGACGCCGACCTTCTCCGCCAGCCGCCGCAGCGCTTCGGGGAATGTCAGGTTCTCCATCAGCATCATGAACTTGAAAACGTCGCCACCCACGCCGCAGCCGAAACAGTGGAAGATCTGCTTGGTGGGGTGAACTGCAAAGGAAGGGGTCTTCTCCTGGTGAAAGGGACACAGGCCCATGAAGTTCGCGCCGGCTTTGCGCAGCTTCACGTAATCGCCCACAATCTTGACGATATCCGCCGCCGACCGGACTTCATCAATCTGGCTCATCGTCGCCTGCTCGCCGATCATATCAATATACCTGATTCCTTTTCCTGTAGCGGCAGCTTTATGTCTCAGTAGCGCCGCCGTCCCGGCGGCATGCGTGCCCTGCCGGCCGCGTGGGCAAGATGCCCACGCGCCAGCCGGCCGGATAAAGTCCAGGCAAACACCCGGCCGAAGGTCCGCTGTTACAAGGCCTTGTCCACCAAGAGGCTCGATAGGATCGCAAGGGTCATTCACGGATACGCTGGTCCGCTCTGACCGGCGTGGGATGCGTTTACGGGACGTACAGGATGCTGGAGGCAGGGTTAGAGAATGCTTCCGACTTGAATTGGCTCTTCAGGAAATCAATAAAGGCGCGGCCCTTGGGCCGGCCGTTCGCGCGCATGGCGCCCAACTGCGTGAGAAAGACTAACGTGTCGCGGATCTCGCCGTCCCGGGTGCTGCTGAGGCCCACCCTTTGCGCCTCGGCCTGCTTGTAATCCTCAATGGCCTTCTTGATGGCGTCGTAAAGCTGCCGCTGGAGCAAGTACTCGGGTGGCCGTTCGTAGTAGAGGCCGCTGGAAAGCGTCCGGTAGGCCTCGGCCAGGGAGCGCAGCGACGCCAACACGTCGGAGTCCACCAGTGGCCGGTTGTCGCGCGTGAAAGCGCTGATCCCATAAGACAGCGCCAGCAGCAATTCCTCGTGAGCAACCACAAAGGAGGAAGGAATCTTGGTCTCGGAAAAGGGAAGCTTGGCCAGGTCAAAATCTCGGTGCTGGATGGCATGCTGGCGGCTGGCCACAAGGTAGGGGCAATCGGAGGGACAATCAATCGTCACTTCGCGTTCCGTGCCACAACACACCGAGCAGATGGTCTGCGCCTTGGCCGGGCAGGCCCGTTTCGCCTTCCGCTTCTGGCAAATCGGGCAATTCAATGGTCACTCCTCATTTGCGACGGGTTCAGCCGGTCCATACGTGGCGGCACAAAGCCCTGCCAACAGACCACCTACAGCGACTCACGCGGCGACGCGTTCAAAGTCTCCATTATGCCACATTCGCGGGCCGCGCATGTGACCTCCCCATTGGAAATTGCGTTATGATTCGCCCCACGCGCCCTCGCCCTCGCAAAAATGACTTGACCCTGCAAGCCGGATCGCCAAAACTGGCAGCTTACGCACAGGCAAAGTTATGGCCGAAATCTCCAACTGTTCGCGCACGGCGGACGTCATCATCATTGGAGGCGGGCTGATTGGCAGTTCCATCGCCCTTCGCCTGGCGGAAGCGCGCCTCAAGGTGCTGGTGCTCGACCGCGGCGAGCCTGGGGGGGAAGCCAGCAGCGCCGCGGCGGGGATGATCGCCCCTCAGGGGGAAACGCTCGAGCCCGACGCGTTTTTCGCGTTTTGCGCTTCCAGCCACGCGCTCTATCCAAGCTTCGTGACGGAGATTGAAGAACTGAGCGGCCGGAACGTTGGCTACCACCGCGAGGGAACTCTTCTGGTGGCCGTTGACGAAGCAAAAGTCGCCGAACTCGAGAAGATTTACTGGGCGCAGACACGCTCGGGCCTGCCCCTGGAACGCCTGACCCCCGAAGCCCTTCAGCAGAAAGTGCCGGGACTGTCGAAAAAGATTCGCTCCGGACTCGGCGTTTCGGAAGACCACTGGGTGGACAGCGAAGGGCTGATGCGCGCCGTGATCGAAGCCGCCCGGCGCCTGGGCGTGACCTTCTGCGCCCACTGCCCGGTGAGGAAGCTGAACCTTCAAGAGGACCGAGTGGAGAGCCTGGAGGCCAGCTCAGATGCCAACAGGACCAGTTCAACGTATTCAGCCGAAAAGTTCGTGCTGGCGGCCGGTTGCTGGTCGAGTGAGCTGCTGGCGCCGCTCGGAATGGCGCTACCCATGCAGCCCTGCCGTGGCCAGATGCTGGAGTTCGACTCGCTCCGCGAACTTCCCTTCGTGGTCCGCGCCGGAATTCATTACCTGGTGCCGCGCGCGCCGAAGCGGATTCTGGTAGGAACGACAGCCGAATATGCAGGATTTGAGAAGGCGATAACGGGCGAGGGGTTGCGGTCCATCCTCAATGGCGCGACGCGGATTATGCCACTGCTCAAGGACTGCCACTTCCGACGCGCCTGGGCCGGCCTGCGACCCGACACGCCCGACCACCTGCCCATCCTGGGTTATGGGGAACTGGAGAACCTGATCTTGGCCACCGGCCACTTCCGCAACGGCATCCTGCTCGCCCCGCTCACGGCGCAACTGACTTCCGAGCTGCTCCTCACGGGTTCGACTTCTCAGCCGATCGAAGCCTATCGTCCCACGCGCTTTGCGCGCTGAGGTGAGGCGCGGGCAACCTCTCTCAGCTTTTCGGAAACGCGCTACCACCTCACGCCATGAACGTCGGCCGCCTGAGCGGCCCGGTGAAGCGGCGCCAGCTAGCTCGCCGCCTCCTCAACCACCTGCGATTTGCGCGGGTCGCCCTTCGCCTCAAGGGATCTGACGAACGCGTCCACCAGGCCGGGATCGAATTGCGAGCCGCCGCAGCGCTGCAGCTCCGCAAAAGCTTCCTCAAAGGTTCGGCCGGGCTTGTAGGCGCGCTCGGAGACGATGGTGTCAAAGCAGTCGGCGATGGTCAGGATGCGCGCGCCGAGAGGGATCTCCTCGCCGCTTAAGCCATCGGGGTAGCCGCGCCCGTCGAAGTATTCGTGGTGATGGCGGACCATGCGGCGGATGTGCTCAATGGCCTGCACCTTGAGGGGTTCCAGGATCTTGCCGCCCAAGGCGGCGTGGCTCTTCATGACCTGATACTCCTCATCCGTGAGGCGCGAGGGTTTGTTCAACACGCTTTCCGGAACGCCGATCTTGCCGATGTCATGGAGGATGCCAGCCAGGCGGATCTCCTCAATTTCCAACTCCGTCAAACCAAGCTGCTGAGCGAGTTGGGTCGCCAGGCGAGCCACCGCCTGCGAGTGGCCCTGAGTGTAGTGGTCCTTGGCATCGATGGCGAAAGCCAGAGCGGTGACGGTGTCCAGGAGCGAGAGCGACTCGCCGTTGGTCGTTTGCGTGGCCTGCTCGAAGCGCCGCAGGTACTGGTTGAACGCTTCTGGGCCGGTGGAAAACATCCGCTTCACGGCGACACCCAGGTAAGCCTCGAGCAACTGCTGGTCCCAATCCGCGCGGGTGGCCCCTGCGGAAAGGGACGCCACGCGCACGCAGTTCCCCTGTTTGTGCTTGGCGAGGTACATCCCGGAATCCGCCACGTGCAGGATTTCCTCCGGGGTGGGGGCATGGACGGGGAAAGTCGCAATGCCCAAACTGGCGGTGAGCCCGTGGCTGGCGAGAAACGGGTCGGAGGCGAGGCTGGCGCGCAAGCGCTCGGCCAGGATTTCCGCCTGCTCGGTGCCGGCCTCCGGCATGAGAACCGCAAACTCATCCCCGCCGTATCGGGCCACCACGTTCGACTGGCGCGAGCGGGCCTCCAGCACGCGGGCCACGGCGCTGAGCACGCGATCGCCTTCCAGGTGGCCACGCTGGTCGTTCACCCGCTTGAACCCATCGAGGTCCATCATGATCAGGGAGAAGGGCCGGGCGGCGCGCGTGGAGCGACGCCACTCGGCCTCCAGGGCTTCCATGAAGAAACGGTGAGTCTTCAGGCCGGTGAGCCCGTCCGTAATGGCCTGCTCCAGGGCCACCTGATAAGCGCGCGCATTGTGGAGGGCGATGGCAAGCTGGTCCGCGAGTGTCCGGAGGGTGAGGACGTCCTGTTGGGAGAAACTGTGCTCGTGCAGGCTTTCTACACTCAGGACGCCCAGAATTTCCCCGCCATAATTCAGGGGAAGGCTTAGAGCCGAACGCACGCCGGGGTGAATTGGAACATAGCGGGGATCCTGTAAGAGGGAGTTGAGGAGCACGGGTTCGCCAGTGCGGGCGGCGGCGCCCGCCAGACCTTCCCCGAAGCGCACGCGCCGGCCGAGCAGTCCGACCCCGTAGCCTTCTTCGGCTTCCACCACCAGCTCATCCCGCTTCCGGTCCATCGTCTCGATGCGCACGAAGTCATAGCCAAACCCACTTCGGATCTGTTGACATATGTTGGCGAGCAGTTCCTGCGGGTTCAGAACCAGGGCCGCTTTCCGCCCCAGCTCATTCAGCAGGGCCAGGTGCCGGGCGCGGCGTTGCTCGCGCTGGAAGAGCCGGGCGTTCTCAATCGCCACCGCCGCCTCACTGGCCAGGACCTGCAAGAGTTCAAACTGCCGTTCGTCCAGGGCGTTTTCCCGCTCGAAGTCGGAGACGGCCAGCACCCCCGCTGAACCCTCCGAGAAGGGGATGGGGACGCCACACCAGGTGCGGACCCGCGCGTCAATCACCGGAATGCCCAGGCGGTGCGCCTCCCGCAGGAAGTCCTGAGCGATCATCAAGGGGGCGCGGGTTCGCAACACGTATTGCGCGGGACCATAATCCCTGGAAAAGGTTCGGGGCTGCCCCGCCCCCCCACCTTCGGTGGCCATGACGGTCTCCAGATGCCCATCCACCGGGTCCTGGAAAGCCAGGTAGAAATTCTTCGCTCCCACGAGCCCCGTCAATTCCCGCTGCAAGATCTGGACCTGCTTTTCCAACTCAAAAGTGGCGCCCAGCGCCTCGCCGATGCGGTGGAGCAGCCTCAGGTCTTCGTTGTGACGTTCCGCGTCCTTTTGCAGGATGCGGTTCTCCAGGGCCACGCAGATCTGATTCCCAATGGCCAGCATCAGCCGCAGTTCGCCCGGCTGAAACATCCGATGCCGGCGGCTGGCAACCACCAGCGCGCCGTAGGACCGTTCTTTCGCCTGTAAGCCAATTACGACCAGCGTGCCCACGCCCTCGGCGGTGAAGACCTCGCGGAAATGTTGGAACAGCGGGTCAGTCTGCCAGGCCGAAATGGAAGGGAGGTGGCGAAAATCCGGAAAGACCATCAGGCTGCCCCAACGCTCCACGCAGGAGGCGAGGTAGCGGCGCAAGGGGCCGTCCGCAAGCCGCGCCACCGTGGCGCGCGAAAAGCCCCGCGCGCTGGTGTAGATCATCTCTTCCGGCCCCGGAGTTTCGAGCAGCACGCAGCCTTCCGTGGCCGCCACCGTTTGCAGGATGAGATCGAGCGTGCGCTCGACCATCTGCCGGGGGTCGGTGTTCTCGGTGAGCGCGCTGGTCAGCAGGTGGAGGTTTGAGTAGCGAAGGAAGTCCGCTTCTTTCCACTTGCGCTCGATGCGCGCGTGGAGCAGGCGCTCCAGTACCACCGCCAGCAGCAGGACACCCAGGACTGGCAGAATAAAGTTCGGCGCTAAACGCTGAAGGAAGGCTCCCATCGAATCCGCTTTTCCAGGCAGAAGCCAGTAACCTGCTTCCGCCTCTCACTCCCTCTGCGAGTTCGGTCGATTACCCCTTCGACTGGCGCCAACTCGATGGGTGCAGAGGATGATTCCCTACGGATCGTCGCCTCAGGCCGGCCCGTCCTTCCAGCCTCGCGACTCAGAATTCCCTGGAACGAAACTATACGCCACACCGACCCTCAGGTCAATGAATGCGGAAGCTCATTTTAATTTGGGGAAGACAGTTGGGAACTCTCCGGTCCCTCCGGGATGAGCGGCGGTAAGGCGCCAGCGGCCACCAGTGCTTCACGGGGCAGGCAGACACGCAAGAGGAGGGGAGTGATGAGGGTGGTGACCAGAACCAAACTCACCACCAGGGAGTAGGCCGCGGCGGGCATCAGGCCGGCAGACCAGCCGAGGCTGGCGGTGATGAGCCCCACCTCGCCGCGGGGAATCATCCCCACGCCCACGATGAGTGAGTCCTGGTTGCTGAACCCGTTGAACCGGGCGCCCAGGCCACAGCCCAAAATCTTGCCGAGAACCGCCACCAGCAAGATCAGCAGGAACAATCCGAACTGACCGGCCAGTTGGCGCGCGTTGATCTCCAAACCAATGGAGACGAAGAAAAGCGGGCCAAAGAAGGAGTTGGTCATGGAACGCAGGTCGTCGATCACTCGCGCGCGCTCCGGCAGGGCCGCGACGAACAGTCCGGCAAGATACGCGCCCGTGATGGCCGCCATCCCTCCGCCTGCCTCCGCCAGGAAAGCGAAGACAAAAGCCACGGCCAGCGCCGCGGCCACGGGGGTGTGGGGTCCAGGTAAGTGGCGCGCGTGGCTGAAGGTAAATCGAATCAGACGTGGGCCGAGCCAAAAAGCCACCAGGCTGAAAAGGAGCACACGAACGGTTACCAGGCCTGCGCTGGCCCAACCGGCGCCGCCCGGATGGGAAGCGCGCGATTCCGCCGCAATTACAAACGAGAGGACCATCAATCCCAGCACGTCATCGATCACCGCCGCCCCCAGGATGGTACAACCCGCTTTGGAACGCAGCTTATTCAGGTTCATGAGTGTTTGCGCGGTGATGGAAACACTGGTGGCCGTGAGCACGGTGCCGATAAAGACGCCCTGGGGCCACGAGAACCCCGCCGCCCGAACTGCTACCGCGCCTCCCATAAGAGGCAGGACAACACCACCAACCGCCGCCCAGAATGCCGGTCCTGCGGCGGTCTTCATCAAGTCGATGTCTGTTTCCAGGCCGGCCAGAAACATCAAGACCACCACGCCCAATTGCGCGAGGACTTTCACCACCGCGGCAACCGAAAGCGCCTGGCCTCCCGCCACCGTGGTGGCGGAAGAAAACCAGGAGAATTGCCAGATGTCCAAAAGGGTGGGGCCCAGGATCACGCCAGCAAGGAGTTCACCCAACACCAGGGGCAAGCCCAGACGATGGCACAACCCTCCCACCACCTTGGCCAGCACGATCAACAAAGCGATGAAGAGAAGAATTTGAAGTGAAATATCCATGCTCTTGCGTCGCAGCGCGTGTCTGTAGTGGCGCCCGGAGTTTACCCGCCAGGGCGGGAGCGCCGAACTCTGGCGGCGGTCCCGGCCGCGCCAGGCGGGCGGGCCCTGCACCAGGCGGTGCAGGGCAGGCGCCGACCGCTGCTACCGCTCACGTCCGCGGCAGCTTGCGATACGCCAGAACAATCAAAACCCCCAGGGCAGCGACGCAGCCCAGCAGCACCGGCAGCGGCGGCGCGTGGAAAACTCCCACCAGCAACACCGCCACCGTGATGGCGCAGGCCAAGCTGACGCGTTGCTGCTTGATGCCTTCCAGCACCACTTTCCAAACCTCCGCGGGGCGACGGCCCGCCAATCCTCTGCCTCCTGACGACCAGCCCTGCGCCTCGTCCTTACCGCATATAAAGAACGAGCAACGCGCAGCCCGCCACCACGAGGCCGGCTCCCAGGTAGAGGGCGCTGCGGGAGAACGGTCGATTCCACCACGGTCGCCGGACACCATTGGATTCCCGCTGTCGTTCTTCCCGCAGGATCTGCGCCACCAGCCGCCGTTCATCGAGGGTTGCAGCGCACGCAAGAGCGCGCGCGGTCTCCGCATAACCTTTCTGCGGAATACGCAATTTGAAGTAGAACTGGCCCAGCTTGAAATGGGTGTAGAAGTTTTTCGGCTCGAGCGCCGCGGCCCTCTCCAGGTGATCCAAGGCGGGATAGATGCGGCTGTCGATGGCGTAAGCGATGCCGAGCCCGACGTGGGCATCAGCAAAATCCGGAGAGTGCGCGAGCGCCCGCGCAAAGCACGCCGCAGCTTCACGGGCCTCGCCGCGGTTCAGGAGCTCGATGCCTTGCGTGAAGCACCAGCGGGCTTCCCGGGAGAGCGCCTCCTTATCAACCCGCGCGAGCTGCGAGGTTGCCGGGCATTGCTGCCGGGCATCCTCGATGGTCATGGGAAAAGTAGTGGTTGCCACGACGACCCCCTTGTTGACAGCTAGGATTCGACCTGGACTGCCGATCCGATTCCACCCAATGGCGCCTGGTCACGGTGGACTTTCAAGACGAACTCGGGGTAGCCGAGCGCGCCCATCTCAGGGATATCGAGCCCTTCCAGTTCGCTTTCTGCCGAAACCCGCTGACCGACGAGGAAGTCCACGAGCAGGTTGAGCACAAACGAAAGGGTGAAGACAAAACCCAGCAGGGTGACCACGCCGATCAGTTGGGCGATCAACTGCCCCGGGTCACCGTAGAAAAGGCCGCGCACCGAGCCCTGCACGCCGTTCCAGCTCCCACCGTAGTTGGAGGTGCCGTCGGCGAAGAGCCCGACCGAGATCACACCCCAGAGGCCGTTCACGCCGTGCACGGAGATGGCGCCCACCGGGTCATCCACCTTGGCGACGCGGTCAAAGAACTCGACGCTCAGGCAAACCAGCACGCCGGCGAGGAGGCCGATGATCGCCGCGCCGATGGTATTGACAAAGCCGCTCGGCGCGGTGATGGCCACCAGGCCTGCCAGCAGTCCGTTCCCCGACATCGAGGCGTCAGGCTTGCCGTAACGCAACCACATATAGAGGACAGACCCGAATGACCCCGTGCAGCCCGCGAGCATGGTGTTGACGGCGATCGACCCGATGCGCAAGGCACCGTTGCCCGAAGCCCCCAGCGTGCTGCCCGGGTTGAACCCGAACCACCCGAAGGCGAGGATGAAGCAGCCCGCCAGCACCAGGACGATGTCGTGCCCGGGGATGGCATTGGGTGTGCCGTTGCGACTGTACTTGCCCAGGCGCGGCCCCACCATCATGGCCACCGCCAGGGCCGTCAGCCCGCCCACCGCATGCACAACGCCTGAGCCGGCAAAGTCACAATAGCCGTGCCCCAGGCCGAAGTTGGCGCCCAATTGCGAAAGCCAGCCTCCACCCCAGGCCCAGTTGGCAAACAGCGGATAGGTAATGGCAGCGAGAAGCATCGAGGAAATGGCGAAGGCGGCAAACTTCCACCGCTCCGCCACCGCCCCCGTTACAATGGTTGCGGCGGTGTCCATAAAGACCATCTGGAAGAGAAACAGCACCATGACCGCCACGTCGTAAGTTGCCCCCTGCGTCAGAAAGAACCCGTGAGTTCCGAATAGCCCCCAGGTTTTGCCCAAAAGACTCACCGTGAACTCGGAACTGAGCGGGCTCGCGCCGCCGAGGTTGGCGACCGGGGCACTGCCGCCCATCTGCAAGGCGAAGCCGCAGACCCAGTAGGCGAACAAGCCGAAGCCGTACACCATGAAGTTCATCATCATGGTGTGGTTGGCGTTCTTGGCGCGGCAAAGGCCGGTCTCCACCAGGGCGAAGCCGGCCTGCATGAACATCACCAGGAAGCCGGCGATGAGTGTCCAGACGAAATTGATGGCCACCTTGTTCTGTCCGATCTGGTTCAGCGCATCGCCCAGAGTCAGGCCTTTCTTGGCGTCGGACACCGCTACATCATTGATGGTTCCTGTCAGGCTTCCACCCGGATCGCCCTTGGCCATATCCTCCGGCGCGGGCGGGCTGGCCTCTTTCGCCGCCACCGGGGCGTCGAGCTTTGGTGCGGGAGCGGCCTGACCGCTGGTCACAGGGGGTGTCTGGCTTTGTGGCCAGGCCGGAGTCCCGCATAAGGCAAGCAAAACCAGCGCTGCGGGGAGACAGCGCATCAATCCTTTAGCAAGTCGCATGTCACTCTCCTTCTGTTCAACCTTTTTCCTGCGCGTCACAGTTTCCAGATGGCGTGCTTCAGATAGGCGCCGTTCAGAAAACCCAGAATCCCCACCACGCACATCACGATACCTACCAGGCACAAGCTGAGGCGGAGGGCTGAGGATACGGTCCAGGTGAGGCCCACGACCGGAATCAGCCACCCGAAAACTGCCAGCAGCAAACCCAGGAATTTCATAACGGTCTCCTCTTCTCACCCCTGCACCAGGCCGGCGCAGCCTCCTTCGCAACGGCCGCATCGCACCGGGCAAGGGAGAAAGATTCTCAGTTCTTCCTTTCTCTTCGTTGCGCGCCCGACCTTTGGAACTTTGCCCTGGAGATTTCAACTCGCAGACATCGAGCGACGTAACCTGACCCGAGATCTCGTTAATGCGCCGCTCGAGCTCAAGGTTCGTTGATAAACTCCAGGCGCTTGATGCGATGAAATCCCACGCACGAATGCACCCCGAGCGCCAGGCCCGCGATGGTGAGCAGCACACCGAGAATGGGACTCACACTCGAAAGAGTAATCAGCCCCGCAGGCACCAGGGTGAACGAAGCAATGAACTCCGCCAGGTAACCACCTTGCTGTCGATTGGCCGCCACGTATTCCTCCTTGAACATTGGGTGTGCAATCAAAAGCCGCCCTCGCCGCGGGGCGGCCGCTGCCGCGCCGAGACAAGTTGCGGGTTGGATCGTTAAAATTCCGGCGCCGCGCGCCGGCGGGAGAATTCATCGCGACTCCCTGGTGTCAAACGTATAGACCAGCCCAGCGGCCACCGTGTCCTGGCTGGTCGCGGGCGCATTGCCCTTTAGAAAAGCCGGACGGTTCGAGGTGTCGCGCCGGAACTCCAGACGCGTGATGAGGTGCCTGGCCACGCGGCGCTCGAACGTCCCCGTGAACTCATTCAGGTGCTGCGCCGTGCCGGTGGTGAACCCGTCGTGGTCATTGAAGTACTCGTAGCGAGTCACAATCGCGTAGCGATCATCAAAGGCATAACGGACGTAACCGGCCGCCCCCGTCCAGAACACCGGATTCGCGAGACCCACCGGCCGGTCGCCCCGGCCGTAGTTGTAGTTCACGATGCAAGAGAGCCGCTGGGTGGGTGAGACGGTCACCACCGTGTCACTCAGTTGCCGCCAATTCGAGTTCACACCCGCCATTTCGGGACCGGCCATGTAGTTCTGAGTCACACTGACCTTCTTCGTGGGGTTCCATCCGAATGTCACGCCCAGCGTTTTGCCCGTGTTGTTGTCCACAATGTTGTTCCAGCCGTTCACCAGGTAGCCCGCCAGGGAGTACTTGTCGTTGAATGTGTACTTGCCGCGAAGGCCGAAGTGATAAAAGGGAATGGCGTACGTGAAAAGGAGGCCGCGGGAATAGTTCCAGTTGTCTTTGGTTTCAATCACCTCGGCGCCGTGGGGCGTCACGAATTTACCGAAGTCCACTTGCAGGCCCTTGCCGACCGGAGCGAGATAGGAGAAGTAAGCTTCCTTGAGGTATTGAGCAAAGCCCAGGCCTCCCGGGTCGGTGGAGTTCACCACATTCATCGCCTGGCCGAAGCCGAAGGCGAGGTGATATCCCATACGGCTGTTGGCGGCTTCCGGGGGTCTGTCGAGAATCACTTCAATCAGGTTCAGCGCAAACTGGTTGGACGGCCCGTCAAAAGCGCGCAAGCCTGACAGGCGGGCGCGAGGCTGGTTGAAGTTGTAGCCGTAATAAGTGTCAACAAACCCGCTCAGGCTGGTCGAGCCCAGGAGGCTGGCGAGGGGGTTAGGGGCAGGCGTGGGGACGGAGGCCGCCTCCGGCGTCGCCGCCAAAGAGGCGGCCGCAGGGGCCGAAGGCGCCGTCGCAGCGCTGGCGGGTGCAGCCAGAGTTGCGCCTGTCCGTTGCTCCTTGATCTGGGCGAGCTCAGCGCGCAGCGCTTCAACTTCCTTGCGAAGTTCTTCCAACCGCCGAGAGAGGACCGCTGGCGGTTCGGTGTTTGGATTCGTCGTTTGATTCTGGGCCCCGAGGGTCGGAGAAACCAAACACGCAAGACACAACCCAATGACCACCCGCGTAACCGGACGAAGGGTCTTCATGGTGTCGCATGTCGCTTTCTCCCCCTGTCAAGGTCGAGTCAACATCTCGCCTGGCGAGATTTCCCGACCCGTCCGACCAGCGAAATGAGATTAAAGCGTGGACCGCGGGGCGTCAAAGAAATAGATTTTTTGTCTTAGATTAAAAAGTCTTGGCCAAATAGAATTTTTGGTAACGATAAAGAAGGCTTACGCCGAAGTGATTCATCGTGGGCATAGAAAAAAGCGCGGGTAACCGGGTAGCTTGAAAAAGAGAGAGCATCCTGGCGAGCGACAGCGGCCGTGGGGTCGGACAAGACGACCGATTCCCGCCGTAGCCGGGCAGCGTTCTGTTACCCGCGCAGCTTGGGGTGACCAGCAACCCCCACATAACGCTCAAGTCCCAGGAGCTTATTGCCGATAGAGCGAGCAACAGGCAGAGTCCGACGGCGCCGTAATCCAACCCGCCCAATGATTACGATGCCGCAACCCTTGGCGGTGATTCCAGGCCGATGAGCACCGGCCCCAGCAGTACGGCTCTCCGTTGAACCGCCGCCAAGGTCCCCCCCTTCTTGCTTCTCCCTTGGACTACACCAGGGCCGCATGGCATGCCCCCTGAGTAGATGCCATTCACCCTGGCCCTTCATTGCTACACAAGGCGGCGAGTTCGTTCTGCGGGTCACGCTATTCTGCGACCCTCAATAGAAGTAGAATTGCGCGGCCTGACGGAATCCTGAGCGAAAGGAGGCAGGGCGATGTTTAAAGGCAACTTCCCGAGATGCCCAGAGGCTTTCCGGCACAACCCACAGGGGCGGCTACCGAGAGCGATTGAGAAATGGGCTGCGCAGCTCGTCACCATAGCGTGCCTCATTTCCGCCATCGCCTTCTTGTCATCCCTCGTCCTGGGGGAGCAGCACCCCGAGAAGGCGCCAGCAAAGAAGCCGCGGCCGGTTCTCACCAAGCAGTTTGAAACTCCGGTCATCACGGTCAAGTCGCCGGGCGCTGAGGGAAACAAGTACGGCTTTGAAGGAGGAAGCGTCCTGAAACTTCAGGGGACCTATCAGCTTTTCACTTCGGAGATGGTGGATGATCCCTTATGGGTGAAGATGAAACTGGCGCACTGGACCAGCACCGACCGCATACATTGGAAAAGAGTTTCCACTCTGTTCACCTCCAGTGGTGAGTTTGCCGGCAAAGACCCGCGCGCCGCCCTGTGGTCGCCGATGCCGGTCTATAACCAGCAGGAGGGCCGCTGGAACCTGTTCTACGTGGCATACCGCGGCGCCCCCAATACGAAAACACAGTGGCTCAACAATCATGACGGCAAGATCTGGCGAGCTGTCTCCACGGTCAGCGGAATAGAAGGGATCGGCGGCCCCTACAAGGATGTTGGCATCATTCTCCAGCCCGGGCCCGAATCCCAACCCTGGGAGGGGTTGCAGGGGACGGATTCATTCTTCCCCTACAAGGTCGGCAATCAATGGTATGGGTTCTACGGCAGCGCCAATACGGAGAAGCTCCCCATCCAGTTTTGGCGAGTCGGTTTGGCATCGGCGCCGGAACTGGCGGGTCCCTGGAAGCGAAGCGCGGCGCTGAACCCCTTGCCCATCGAAAAGGTCTTCATCGAAAACCCGGTTGTCACCCCTCTCGACGACGGGACGTATGCGGCCGTCTACGACTCCAACGTCCCCAATGCCATCGGCTATACCTGGTCAGCGGACGGCATTCACTGGTCTCCCGGCGAGGCGATTATCGTGCAGCCGAAGGGCAAGGGGGCGTGGGCCGACGATGTGCGCACACCCCTCGGATTGATTCCGGAGGGAAACGATCAGTTCACGCTGTTTTATACCGGATACCAGACGCCGCCCGGCGCCGAAGGCATGGGTTTCGGCGGTGTGGGCTTTGTGACGTTGAAGATGGAGCGGGCAAAGTGAGCAACCCTCGGCCCGGCTCCAAGCCGAGGGTTTCTCGGTCAGCATAGCAACGCCATCTCGCCGTGGAGAGCCTCGCGCTTATTCCAGAAGCCGCACGCGCAGGGTTTTCGCCTTCTCGGGGAATTCCAGGTGAAACTCGTCGCCATTCAAGCGGCGCGCGGTGACCCAGCGCTCGCCGTCGAAGGTACCCTCCTCCAGAGAGAGCAACGTGGCGCTGCGGGGCGGGCCCTCCAGCTCTCGCAGGTCCACGCGGAAGTTGGCGCCTACGAAAACGAAATCATCCGGGCCCAACTCGATGATGATTCCCCGGCCGTGCGGACCCTTCAGCTCATACATCTTGGGGAATTCCACCACCGCCGCGAGCTTGCCGCGGGGGCCGAGGCGAATGGCCTGCGCCGGGTCCACGTCTTGCGCGATGGCGTGAAGCTTGCCGGTGTACTGGGTGCGGGCAATCATGGGCAACAAGGGAGCGAGCGCGCGATAGCTATCTTCAAATTCCACCGCGTCTTCCGCCACTTTCCCATCCTTCACCCAATCGTCGATGCCGAAGGGGCTGAACCCGATGCCGTTGAAGGTGGCCAGGGTGAGGAAAACGTTGGGCGCCCAAAGGGACATTGGCATCACCTCCGGAACGAACAACGGATTGTCGGGCCGGGTGAAGGCGGCCGCCGTTTCACCATACTTCGGCAGGTAGATATCGGGGGCGAGCAGGTCGATGTGCGGCGCCGCCGCCTTCCAGATGTCCAGCACGTGCACCGTGGGCCCGCCGCTTGGCCAGCGCCCCGCGCGCTCGTTGCCGGGGTTAATCAACCAGTTGTTCACGTACATGGGGAGGGGGTAAGCCTGCTTGCCGGCGGCGGTGACCGCGTCCACATAACGCGCAACATACCAGGCGCTGAAAGCCTCCGGCGCCAGCTCGCCGAAAACTTCCGTCCACGTCCCCGTTTTGCGATAGTGCGAGTCGGCCCAGGCAGCCTGGAGCGCTGGCATCAGGCTGTTGCGGTGCTGGTCGAGATAGGTCATCAACTCGCCCGGGGCCGCGGCGCGGAAGGCGCGCGTGGCTTCCTCCGCGTAGTCGCGGTCCGTTCCCAGCAAGCCGGTTTCGTTTTCGACCTGCATCATGATCACCGTGCGGTTCGCTTCATCGACGCTGCGGATGTGCTGCATCACGGCGGCAAAGGCGCGCTCGTCGGCCTGGCGAGCCGCTTCGCAGAGCGGCGAGAGGATGTATAACTCCTCGCCGCGCGCCCCCACCACCCGCCGGTATTGGTTCCGGTCGCGCTTCAGCCAGTCGGGTGTGTAGGTCATCTCGCCGTTCTTCCAGGAGGCGAACCAGAGCAGTACCAGGCGCAACCTGTGGCTGCGCGCGGTCTCGATCATGGAGTCAATGAGGTGGAAATCAAACTTCCCCGGCTGCGGCTCGATCAGTTCCCAATAGATGGGCACCTCGATGGTGTTGGCGTGAATCGCCACCATAGAGTCCATGGCCGGTTTGATGTCGTCGGGGTTGGAGGCGCTGGAGTTGTGAGCCTGCCCGCCGAGAATCAGGAAGGGCTTGCCGTCCACCAGAAAGTGGTATTGACCATTCACCTGCTCGAGGCGGGGGATGGGCGGCGCGCTCTGCGCGCGCGCCCTTAGCGGCGAAATCAGCAGAAAAGTGACAACCAGGATTATCGACACGAGTCGGAGAATGGTTGGGAGATGCTTCGTATTCATTGTGGTGACTCCTTCCAGGCGGGCATTGTAACAAAGGCAAAGCGAAAAGTAGAGACGCTCCGGCGGGGCGTCTCTGGCGCCTGGCCACGGGCACGTCTCTGATCAGCGTGTGGAGGTAGAGCACCTTTCCAATAGCTATTACCCACAGGCAGCCACCTTTGCCTTCGCTGCGCAAATGCCTTACCATGATGAACCTGTGTGATCAGCGCGCACGACGGTTAAGGCATCTCAGGCCGAACACACTGCGGGATTTTGCCGGGGGCATAAAGCCGCCGGCACCAGAGATCATGCCCAACCTTCGAGTTCGTTTTGCGCCCTCCCCCACCGGCTACCTGCACGTGGGCGGGGCGCGCACGGCCCTCTACAACTGGCTCTTTGCCCGGCATCACGGCGGCGTCTTTGTGCTGCGCATCGAGGATACCGACGTGGACCGCTCCAAGCCCGAGCTCACCACGGCCATCCTTGACAGCATGAAGTGGCTGGGGCTCGACTGGGATGAAGGGCCTTTCTTCCAGTCCGAGCGCCAGGAACGCTACCGGCTGATGGCGGCGGAACTCGAGCGGCTCGGCCACGCCTACCCCTGCTTCTGCTCGCCTGAGGAGCTCCAGGCCAGGCGCGCCCAGGCGGAGGCGCAAAAGCGGGCGTGGAAATACGACGGCACGTGCCGCAACCTGCCGGGAGTCGAGCTCGAGCGACGGCGCCGCGCAGGACGACCCTGTGCCATCAGGTTCCGCGTGCCGGCCTCCGGCCAAACAAGTTTTGACGACCAGGTCTTCGGCCACATTGAACTCGAGAACCAGGAGATCGAAGATTTCGTCCTGCTGCGGTCGGACGGCCATCCCACCTACCATCTGGGCGTCGTGGCGGACGACATCGACATGCGGATCACGCACGTGGTGCGCGGCGCCGACCACATCTCCAATACCCCGAAACAGATTCTCCTTTACCGCGCGCTGGGCGCGCCCGAGCCCTTCTTTGCGCATCTGCCACTCATTCTTGGGCCGGACAAGCAGCGGCTGAGCAAGCGCCACGGCGCCACCGCCGTGGGGACTTATCGGGAACAAGGCATCCTGCCGGAGGCGCTGCGGAACTTCCTCGCCTTGCTGGGCTGGACCCCGCCCGGGCAGAAAGAGATCGTCCCGCTGGAGGAAATGGTCCGCGCGTTTGAACTGAGCGCCGTCTCCAGATCGAACGCAGTCTTTGATCCTGAGAAGCTGGCGTGGATGAACAGCGAATACCTGCGCCACCTGCCCACGGAACGCCTGCTGTCACTGGTGGAGAGCGAGCTGAGAGCCGCCAACCTCTGGCGCGAGGCGTTCGCAAAGGAAGAGAAAGAACGTCTGGAAGTTTCCGCCCGCCTGCTCCAGACGCGGGCCCGCAGTCTGAAAGATTTCTCCGGCTCGGGCCGCGCCTTCTTCACTGACGATTTTGAATATGAGGCAGAAGCGGTGAAGAAGTTCTGGAAGGATCCTGCGCTCGCGGAACTACTGGCTCTCCTCACCGAGCGCCTTGCCCGCGCGGAGCCTTTCAACGTCCAACAAGCCGAAAAGTGTTTGCGGGCGCTTGCGGAAGAGAAAGGAGTTAAAGCCGGATTGCTGATCAATGCCTCGCGCGTGGCGTTGACCGGCCAGGCAGTGGCTCCCGGATTGTTTGAGGTAATGGTTGCGCTCGGGCGCGAGCGCGTGACAGGAAGGCTTCAGCGCGCGGCCACATATCTGAAAAACCGTGGTAAGTGACTAGAGACGAGTCTTCTTGCTGCTTTTTACTCTTCACTCGTCACTCATCACTGCTCCTAGGCTTTTTCCAGCTTCTCGATCACCACCAGGGCAATCGCCGCCACGGTGGCCACAATCTTCAGCACGCGTTTGATGTTCTTCAACGTCCACATAGCTTACTCCCCAAGGGTCAGCCGGACTTCTCCCGGCAATTCCCCATTATAACGCTCCAGCGGGACGACTGTCGCCCGCAGCTCGCCCGCGGAGATTTCCAGCCGGCCGCAGCAGCGCGGCAGAGAGAAGCGGTTCTTGCCGGCGCTGCCAGGATTGAAGAAGAGCCGGCGCCCCAGGGTCACCAGGCAAGGCTCGTGGCTGTGGCCGAAGATCACCACGCGCGTCGCCTCATCAAAACTCCTGAGGAAGGCCTCTCGGCGCGCCGCTGGCGCTTTGCCCGCTGTCCGGCCCTTCGCCCATTTCTCCAGGTCCGATTGCGAACCCGGCAGCATGTGCAGCATCTCCATTTGCACACCTTCAAAACTCAACCGGCGTGAGACCGGAAGATCCAGCAGGAGGGAATCCGCGTTGCCTCGCACCGCCTGCACCGGCGCGGTTTGCTCGAAGGCATCCAAAACGCTCTGCGAGCCCACATCGCCGGCGTGCAGGATGGCCTCCACGCCATCCAGGAGTTCGCTCAAACGGGGATCAAAGAAACCGTGCGTGTCGGATACGACTCCGATTCTCATGGGGCGGCCTGAAGCCGGCAATTCTTGAGGATGGTGGCTACTTGTTCCGCGCGGGTTCGGTGACGGCCTGCTCTTCGGCGACAATCCTGTTCGCCAGTTCCGTGGAGGTCTCGCAGGTCGGACTGTTGGTGCGGCAGGCAGCGATGCTCCTAGTGCAACCGCACGGGCACGGCTCCATATTCAGGCGAAGGAGCACCCGGTACTTCTGCTGCTTCGTGAGCTTGTCGAGCGGCAGATCAGGGATCTCCGTGATGTTTGAAGGAGTGAACTCCGCCGGTCCCTTAGGGCACCCGGGGGTGACGGGGCGCAGCGGCGCAGGAGCAAACTTGGGCTGGGAAGGGTTCAGGACCCATACCAGCCCCGCCAGCAGCGCGATGGTCACCACTACCAACGCCACGTTGCCGCGGGACGGCCCGGGATTCCTCCCCGCCGCGTTCGGATCAGTCGAAATCGAGTTTGTCGAAGACATCCGCGTTCTGGCGCTTCAAGGGAACTCTGCGTCCCACCACTTTCACCGTCAAGGTCAGCGGGACGCTCGCGGGGGGCAAACAGGCGTGGTCGTTGCAGGCCTGGTAGGCAAACTTCCCCTTCAACGTATACTCCCCCGGAGGAGCAGCCTTGGCCACTTGCAGCACCGCTCCCACCACCAGCGTGCCTTCATAAACCGACAACGACATGTCGGAAAACGCAAACTTCTTAAGTTGCCCCTTGGGATAAACCACGTCAACGACGCTCACCTGCTTGCTGGGCTCGAGCTTCAATTCCGAGGGAATCAGATAATCCAGGAAAGGTTTGTGATCGTTGATGTGGTAACCCGGCGCAACCTGTGCCACCACCGCCGCTTTGGCCGTGGCGCCCGCATGGGCGGCATCCGTCGCCATCACCACGCGCGCTTCCACCACGGGATTGGGACTCTGACCCGCCGCCAGGCCGGCCACAAGAAACATGAACACACTGCCAACCAAGATCCGCCGCATAGCTGAAATGTTGTTCTCCTTCTCCACTCAACGTACTGAAATTCGCTTGGGGCCACAGACCATCAGACTAACCAAGAAGTGAGCCTTCGGCTACGCTTTCGTCTTCAAAAACTGTTCCAGTTGCTCGCGCGCCAACTTCCGGCTGACGCTGCAAGCGCGGTCCACCTGCCGGCAGCGCAGCAAGTTCATCTTGCACCCGCAGGTGCACGGCTGCTCTCCCAGCAGCTTCTTGAACTGCTCTTTCTGTTCCGCGCTGAGCTTCGTGAGGTTCACGCCGGGGACTTCGGAGTTGATCTCGTCCGGATCGCCCACTTCGATCTTATCCTGCGGGAGCACCTGGCCGGCTTGCTTGAACTCCGTAACCTCTCCGCTCGTGGGGGGTGCGAGGAGCTTCTTGATCTCCTCCTCGAACACAAAAGGGTCGCTCGCGCCCACATGCTTGGCATAGATGCGGCCGTCGCGGCCGATGAGGAAACTGGTCGGCAGGCCGAGGATTCCGCCGTAGAGTTCCCCGATCTTCTCATCGCCCACCGCCACGGGATAATTCATCTTGTATTGCTGGTAGAACTCCTTCACCGGTTCCGGGCCGTCGTCCATGGAGATGCCGATCACCACCAACCCCTGGGCGCGGTATCGGTTCTGGAGTTCCACAAAGCCCGGAATCTCAATCCGGCAGGGACCGCACCAGGTCGCCCAGAAGTCCAGGAGGATGACCTTACCCTTGTAGTTGGCAAGTTCCAGCTTTTGTCCGGAGAGATCCGTCAACGAAAACTCTGGCGCCAGCGGGTGCTCCCCCATGACCTTCGCCCCGCGCGCGGTAACCGGAGCGATCCAGAAGCGGTTCACAAAATAGAGGCCCACCACCAGACCGATGGCCAGGACGGCTCCCACCAAAACCTTCTTGTTCACAACCTGTTTCTCCTTGGCCAAGAGCGCTTCTTGGGTCATCGCATGGCCTTCCGTTCACTTTTTCAGGTGCCCACCGCGTCGAGCCCGCGGCTTCAGCTCCGCGCACGCCGCCCGCGGCGAACCTCGGTGGCCACCGCGGAGGGTTGTGAGATTTCTTTGGTTCGTCCCGGCAGCCACAACGCGAGCACCGCCGCCACTCCCAGCGCCAGAAGCGCAATAAACTGGGACGTCGAGAGCAAATGCCCGAACACAAACCCGCGGTCTTCGTCACCGCGCAGGAATTCAATGCCAAACCTGGCCAGCGCGTAAAGGGCAAGATACAATAAGAAGACCTGCCCATCGTAACGCTTGTGGCGGTAGCGCCAGAGCAGGACGGCGAGAATCAACAACGTGGCGAGCGACTCAAAGAGCTGCGTCGGGTACAGAGGGATGCCCAGGGGCACCCCGCTGATCTCGCGGCTGTAGGGGTTGGTGAAGGTTACACCCAGGAACGAGGACGTGGGCTTGCCGTAATCGCAGCCCCCGGCAAAACAGCCCAGGCGCCCAACGCTCTGTCCCAGCGCGATGGCCGGCGCGCAAAGGTCAGAGATCTTCCAGAAGGGGAGACGATAAACTCGCACGTACCACACGGCGAAGAAAACTGCGGCAACAAAACCACCGTAAAAAACCCCTCCGGCCAGGAAGGTCGTCTTGCTGAAGATCTCCCCGGGGTTCTCGCGGTAATAGCGCCAGTCCGTCAGGATCATCAGCACCTTGGCGCCCACCAGGGCGACCAGGATCAACCAGGTGCTGAAATCCATCAGCCGGTTCGTGTCCAAACCTTCCCGCCGCCCCAGACGGACCACCGTGTAGAGCGCTGAAACCAACGCGGTGACCAGCAGGAAGCCGTAAGTCGGCAGGCGAAACGAACCCACGCTGAATAGAATGGGATGCAAAACTTCTCCAATCGTCTCAATGGCCGTCAGCAGTCAGCATTCAGCCCTCAGCCAGCAGGGCTGGAAATGTCTCGCCGAAAGCTGATTGCTGATGGCTGATAGCTTTCATCAAAGCGTAAAACGATTCAGAAAAGAAAGGTAGCCGGAGAGCATGGTGAACTTATTGAAAGCCATCAGGACTCCGATGGCAATCAAGAGCACACCCGAAAGCACTTCCACCACCTGGAGGTGCTTTCGGAAACCTCCATAGAACTTCATGAACTGGCTCAATCCCAGGCCCGTCAGGAGAAATGGAATCGCCAGCCCCGCCGAATACACGGCCAGCAGGAACATCCCTTGAAAAACCGTGTCCCGTTCCGCGGCCAGCGCCAGGATGGCCGTGAGGATGGGGCCGATACAGGGCGTCCAGCCAAAGGCGAAAGCAAACCCCAACACGAATGACCCAACAAGGCCACGCTTCGGCGCGCCGGAGTCCAGCCGCGCTTCACGATAAAGAAACGGAATCTTGACGAGCCCGGTCAGATGCAGCCCAAAGATGACGATGATAAGGCCTGCCACGACGTTAAACGCCGTGCGCTGGGCGAGCAGAAACCTCCCCACCCAGGTCGCCGATGCTCCCAGGATGATGAATACCACCGAGAACCCCAGCACAAAGGCGATGGAGTTGCGAAAAATACGGCCCACCAGAGCCGCGCCCGCGCCGGATTTCAGCTCCTCTAGCGAGGCGCCGGAGAGCATGGAAATGTAGCCGGGGATCAACGGAAGCACGCAGGGCGACAAGAAAGAAACCACACCCGCCACCAAGGCTATCGGGATGCTGAGCTGATGATTCATCCAGTTGGTTCCTCTAGCGACGGTTGGCGCCTGCTCCGGCTCGCCGTGGGCCCGCCGGATTTCCCCTCCGAAACCCGTCCTTCCATTCGATGCGGAGGGTTAGCAACCGGTCACATCCTATTCCGACCTATCCTGAATAAACGGTGATTGTAGTCATCGGCTTTACCGGAGCTGATACAGCCGGCTCAGAAGCAAACGCCCACGCGCCTTGCTCGGCTTCAACCGGCAAGTGTATCATAGCCAGCCTTTGCCCCGGTTACAGGAGCTTCGCCACGTGTTGCGCGCCATCATCTTCGATTTCGACGGCATCCTGGTGGACAGTGAACCCATCATCTTCAAGCTCACCCAGGAAATGGCTGCGCAGGAGGGTTGGACGGTCACCGAAGCGGAGTACTACCGCGACTACCTCGCGCTCGACGACCGGGGCATCATCGAGCACATCTACCGCAGCCACGGACGGCCCGTGGACCGCGCCCGACGCGATGAACTGATTGCCTGGAAAGTCCGCGCCTACGAACAAATCATCCGCGACGGCCTGCCGCCCATGCCCGGCGCCGTGGAGTTCGTTCACAAGTCGGCTGCGCTGTGTCCGCTGGCCATCGCCAGCGGCAGTCTGCGCAGCGAGATCGAACACTTGCTCAGGAAGATGGGCCTGCGTGAGAAGTTTGCCGTGCTGGCAACCGCCGACGACTGCGCTCGCTCCAAACCCCACCCCCAGGTTTTCCTGATAGCGCTTGCCCGGCTCCAGCAGTTGCCCGCATTTCGCGAAGCGCCTCTGCGCGCCCCCGAGTGCCTGGCCATCGAGGACGCGCCTCTCGGAGTCGATGCCGCGCACGCCGCCGGAATGAAATGCCTGGCCCTCTGCCATAGCCGCCCGCTCCAGGAATTGCAGCACGCCGATTGGGTCTCGCACGAGTTCTCTGACGTGGACCTTGAGAATATCCGCCTCGCCTTTATGTAGCCGCCTGGCGTATACTTCGCGTTCTTTGCAATGTGTGCGATTAATAGACCGGCGGCGAGATCAATCGTGGTGTCACGGGTATATCCGGCCGCAGTTCATCCGTCCCCCGCATCACAACCAGGTCTCCTTCGTGAAGGTCGCCGAAGACCTCGATGAGCTTGCCGGAAGTTGCGCCCGTCTTCACCTCCACCCACTCGGCCTTTCTATTCCGAGCGCGGACCACAAAGACTCGCTCCGTGGTCCTGGCCACGGCGGAACTGGGAACAAAGAGCGTCGGCTGGGAACGTCGCACCGGCCATGCGACCTCCGGAAACATGCCCGGCGCGAGGCGGGCCGAAGAATTCCTCACGTCCATTTCCACCGGCATCGTCCGCGTCTTGACCTCCACAGAATGCGCAAGGCGCGCCACCGTTCCGCTGAAAGTTTCACCGGGGAAAGCCGGGACGGTAAAGGTTACGTTCGTCCCTTCGGGAATGCCCGCCACATCCACCTCGGGGACCGAGACGACCAGGCGAAGGCGCAGGATGTTCTCGATCCGCAACATGGGGACCGCCACGCCCGGACCTCCGCTTGGTCCCACCAGCGCCCCGGGGTGGACGTTGCGCTCGGTGACCACGCCGTCAAAAGGCGCCTTCACCTTCAAGTAGCCTTCCACCTCTTGCATCGAGCGCAACGCCTGTCGCGCCGCCTCCTCACTGTCCCGCAGCGCGCGCACCCGCGCGCGGCCGGCCTCCGCGGTCCTCTGGGCGACCGCCAACTCATTACCCGAAATCACGCCGGGCGTGCCGGCTGCGGCTTTGAGCCGCTGGTAGGTGCCCTCATCGGCAGCCAGCTTGGCTGCGGCCTCGAGGCGTTGCGCCGTCGCGCTCTGAACCCTCGATTCCGCTTCTGCTCGTTGCGAAGCGATCTCAGGCGCCACCAGCCGCGCGATCAGTTCGCCGCCTTTCACACGCGAGCCCCGGTCCACTCCCATCCATTCCACAAAACCCGTCACCTTGGGATAGATCGCCACGACCTCAAAGGGCTGAAGTTCGCCGGGGAGCCGGACGGTAATATATAGCTTCTGGGACACGACCTTCACCGCGTCCACCGTAACGGCCGGCTTGAGCCGGGCATCCATCCCCTGCTCTGCTGCTCCCGACTGTGCGGCGTTGCTCGGCGCCGGGGCCGCCGGCTCCCTGCTTGAGCCGCACGAGACGCACAGCATCCAGAGCATGATTGTAGCGCCCGCCTTTAGCCGGGCACACTTTCTGTAGCGACGGTCGGCGCCTGTCCCGATGCAGTCGGGGACCGCCGTTGGGTCTCGCGGCTCGCAGAGCGCCGCTACAAAGGACGATATCCCACACAGACTCGTCAGTCGGTCAACCACGAAATACTCTCTCCCCTCACTCATGAGGTCTCCTTGTTCATGTCATCCGTTCCCCGAGGGTGGGGCTCTGAATAGGCGCTGCCGGGATCGTCGGGGTCGAGCGATGCCGAGCGCCGACTGGCGTTCTCCTGTGCGATGGAGAAAACCGAGGGCAGGATAGTTAAGGTCGCCAGGGTGGCGGCCAGCAACCCCCCGATCACCGCGCGCCCCAGAGGAGCGGTCTGCTCTGCGCCTTCGCCTAGAGCCAGCGCCATGGGAATCATCCCGGCTACCATGGCCATGCTGGTCATGAGGATCGGTCTCATGCGAGTTTGCGCGCCCTGGAGCGCCGCGGCCGTGGAGGAAGCGCCCGCGCGCCGGGACTCCTCCGCAAAGGTGACCAGGAGGATCGCATTCGCCACCGCCACGCCGATGGCCATGATGGCTCCCATAAACGACTGCACATTCAGAGTCGTCCCGCTGGCGAGCAAGGCGACAAAGACGCCGGCAATCACCGCGGGGATCGTCGAGACCACCACGAAGGCCAGGCGAAGCGACTGGAAGTTGGCAGAGAGCAGGAGAAAGATGACAACCACCGCCAGCGCCAACCCCACCTGGAGGTTCACCAGGGTTTGCCGCATGGGCGCGATTTGCCCGCGCACGTTCACCGTTACCCCGCGCGGCGCGGCGCCGGCGCGCCGGATTGCTTCTTCAACCTGGCCCGCAACGCTTCCCAGGTCCTCGTTGGCAACATTTGCCGTGATGGTCACCATCCGCTGCATGTTGTAGCGGTCATACTCCCCGATCGTGGTCCCATACCCTACGCGCGCCACATCGCCGACCAGCGGCCGCGGCGCGCCTCCGGGCATGACGGGGATGTCCTGGACATCTTCAAGGGACGTCATCCGGGACTGAGGAATCTCCACCTGGACCTGATAGGCCACGCCGGAGGTGGGGTCCCGCCAGTAGTTCGGCGTGACGAAGCGGCTGGAAGAGGTGGCGGCCACCAGGGATCGGCCCACCTGGTCAACCGTCACGCCGAGCTGCCCGGCGCGCTCCCGGTTCACTTCCACGTCCAGGCTCGGATAATCGAGCGGCTGCCCGAACTGGAGATCGCGCAGCGCTTCGATCTTTCCCATCTCGGCGCTCAGCTTCCCGGCATAAGCCCGGCTTGTGGACAGGTTAGGTCCGCTCACCGCCACTTCCACCGGCGTGGGCGCGCCGAAGTTCATAATCTGGCTCACGATGTCTCCCGCCTCGAAAGAAAACTGGCTTCCGGGAAACATTGGCAGCAGGGTTTTGCGCAAGCGTTCTTCGAGGTCGCTCACGCGCAGGTGCGAGTCGGGCTTCAAGGCCACGCGCATCACCGCTTCGTGCGGGCCGCTGGTCCAGAGATGAATGGTGTTCACGGGGTAGCTGGGGGGTTGAGTGCCGACATAGCTCAGGGTGATAGCCACGTTGTTCGTTCCCGCTGCTCCGCGGATGGCATCGAGCAGCTGAAGAGTCATCCTTTCGGTGACTTCAACCCGCGTTCCGACGGGCGCGCGAAAGCGCAGCAGGAATTGTCCGGCATCTACCCGCGGGAAGATCTCCCGGCCCAGCCACGAACCGAGCAGCAAGATGACGGCGAGGGACGCCACCGCGTAGCTCCCCACCACCCGCCAGCGGAAATGCAACACCTTCTGGAGGGCGCGGGCATAGGCTTCGCGCGCCTTTTCAAAAGTCGCAGTCCCCTGCTCGCGGCTGACGTGGGATGCTTCGCGAAGAATCCAGGTGGACATCACCGGCACCAGAGAGCTGGAGAGAAAATACGACCCCATCATGGCGAACCCGACGGCCAGGGAAAGCGGCACGAACAGCGACCGGGCAACCCCCACCATGAAGAACGAGGGTACAAAGACCGCCAGGACGCACAGCATGGCCAGAAGGCGCGGGATGACGACTTCGCGGCTCGCCTCCAGCACCGCGCGCGCTCGCGGTTTACCTCGGGCCAGGTGGTTATGAATGTTCTCAATGGCCACGGTGGCTTCATCCACCAGGATGCCGACGGCAAGGGCCAGGCCTCCCAGTGTCATGATGTTGATGGTCTGTCTGGCTCCCCAAAGCGACACCACCGCGGTGAGCAGGGCAAAGGGAATCGTGGTCACCACAATGAGAGAACTCCGCCAGTCGCGCAGGAAGAGCAACACCACGAGCCCCGCGAGCAAGGCGCCCAGCAGCCCTTCTCTCACCACGGAGGCGAGCGAGTTCTTCACGTAGGTCGACTGGTCGAACTCGAAACTGATTTTGATGTCCTCGGGGACGAGGGCGCGGAAGCGCGGCAGGTTCGCCTTCACCTCCTTCACCACCTCCAGGGTGGAAGCGTCGGCGCGCTTGGTCACGGGGATGTAAACCGTGCGGCGCCCGTTCACCTCCGCGTAGCCCGTTAAGATGTCGCTCGAGTTCTCCACCGACCCGATATCCCGCACGAAGACAGTGGGGCCGGCGCCGGTTCGGAGGGGAAGATCCGCCAGTTCCTGAATGTTGGCCACCACGGAATTGATGGGGGTGATGCGCGTGAGGTCGCCGGTGCGCACATTCCCGGCCGGTAGGATGAGGTTGCCGGAGCTGAGGGCCTTCACCACTTCGTCGGGAGACATGCGGTAGGCACGCAGGCGCTCCGGATCGACGCGCACCACCACCGTCCGCTGGTTCCCGCCAAAAGGCGGAGGAGCAGAAACCCCGGGCAGGGTGGCGAAGAGCGGGCGCACCCGGTTGAGCGCCAGGTCCTGGATTTCTCCCACTCCCCGCGTCTCACTGGAAAAGACCAGATAGCCCACGGGCACGCTCCCCGCGTCGAAACGTACCACAAACGGCGGCACCGTCCCGGGCGGCATGAAGGCGCGCGCCCGATCCACGTAGGAAATCGTCTGGGCGAGCGCCTGGGCCATGTCCGTGCCAGGATGAAAGTAGAGCTTCACCAGACCGACGTTCTGAATCGACTTCGACTCCACGTGCTCGATGCCGGTGATGTAAAGGAAATGATACTCGTAGTAATAAACGAGATAACCTTCCATCTGGGCGGGGTCCATGCCGCCATAGGGCTGGGCCACGTAAATCACCGGGAGGTTCAAGTTGGGGAAGATGTCGATGGGCATGCGGGTCACGGCCAAGATGGAGCACAGCGCGATGCCGAGGACGGCGACGAGGATGGTAACGGGCCGCCGCAGGGCGGCGTGGATCAGCCACATGTTCAGTGACCTCCCGCGCCCTGGGCGCGCAAGACCTGGAAGAAAGGCTGAAGATCGCCTTGCGCGGCGGCCACGGCGAACAGGCCGCGCCAAACGCTCAGCCGGGCGAGCGCCTCTTCCGTCTCGGCCTGCACCAGAAGCCGCTGCGCGTCGGCCACTTCCACGATCGTTCCCAAGCCCGCTTGATAGCGGGCGCGCGCCTGGATCCCGGTCGCCTGCGCGGCCTGAAGCTGGGTGGGCGTGTTCTCCGCCACCAGCCGGGCGCTTTCCCAGGCGGCGCGCGCTTTCTCAACTTGCCCGGTCAAGTCCTGGACGGTCTGGTCGTAGCGGGCCGCTTCCGCCCGTTCATTCGCGGCTTCCATCTGCTTGCGCGCATGGACCGCAGCGAAATCGAACAGCGGGAACGTAACCGTCAGCCCAAACGCCCAGTTGGCCCTCTCCAGGCCGAGCCCGTTCAGCCCTCCGGCAACACTGCCGTCGGTATTCGCGCCGCTCCCCCGCCCAGAAATCGCCGATTGGAAATTAAACCGGGGCACGTAGGACCGGCCCTCGGCCTGGACTCGGGACTGTGCTTCCTCAACCTTTGCTCTCTCCGCCTTGGCGAGTGGATGCGCGGAGAGCGCGGCCGCAGCCAACGCGCCGGATGGTGGAGGGCTGAGAAGCGAGCCCGCGTCAATCCTCACGTCCGTGCCTGCTATCCCCAGGACGGCCGCGAGCGTGGCGCGGCTCGCTCGCTCCAATTCTTGCGCGCGAATAAGCTGGATTCTCGCGCCGGCAAGCTCCGCGTCGCCCCGCGAGGCGTCCGCCCCGGGCCGGAGTTCGTTTTCCGCCAGCACGTGGACGGCTTTGGCAAGGACCTGCCATCGCTCCACATCAGCCTGACCAGCGCGCACGCGTTCCTGCGCCGCCAGCAACGCCAGGAAGGCATCCGCCGCCGCGGCGGCGACCTCCAGGCGCGTCATGGCTTCTTCCGCGCTGGCTTGATGATCCGCCGCCTGCGCCGCGCGCGTCGCGGCGCGCCGGTATCCGAAATCGAACGGTTCCCAGGAGAACAGCAGCCCGCCCGCGCTTCCCCATACGGAGTCATTATTGGACGTCGCCAGCACGGGACCGGAAATGGAAGGGACCAGCGACTGGGGCAGGAGCAGCCCGAAAATGTTATTGCGCGTAGCGCGGTTGGATTGCCAGAGGGAATCGAGACGCGGCAGGTAGCGGGTGCGGGCCAGGCTCACCCCGGCGCGCGCCGCGTTCTCCCGCTCCATCGCCGCGCGCACCGCAGGATAATTCTTCAGCGCAAAGTTCACCGCTTCTTCAAGCGTGAAGGTTTTCTCCTGCGGTTTGTCGGACTGCGCGGTTGAAGCAAGCGCGGCCAGCAATATCAGGAACGCCGTTCCCACCGTAATCTCAAGATGACGAAGCCTGGTGACTCGCACGACTCTCCTGCCCCCTTCCTTGAAGCTGCCGGGAGTATGCCTAACTCCCCAACATGAGATAGAAAGCGTCGAATAGATCAAAACCTCTGCGCAAGATTTCTCCGTCCGGCCAATCCATCTTGCCCCAGCCGGTCAGGATCAAGTCGATGGCCTTGCCGTCAGGACGGCCAAACTTGTTGTCTGCAAGGTCAGCGTCATGAACCATCTGGGCAATCCAGCGAAGCCGCTTGTCGCGCAGCTTGAAGCGCTTCAGCAGCGTCTCAAACGTACAGTCATCGCCCACGTGGGTGAACTCGCCCTCAAACATGTCGAAGCGGATGACGCCGTCGCGCGCCTGGGGATGGGACGAGAAGATGAACTTTGCTTTCGGGTCGATATAGTTCTTGATCAGCCAGGCCGAGGAAACGCGGTCAACCCCTGGGCGCGGGCGGGTCATCCAGACCCGCCCGCGATACTCTGCCAATTTCTTCGTCGCCCCACCGCCGGCGGGTTGCCCGGCGCGGCTTCGGGCAGCGAGCTCTTTCAGCAACGCTTCCGCCTCCTTCTTCCTGGCGCACCCGAAGGTGTCGAGAGCGGCAATTTCGCTCAGGCGCAGGTTCAGCCGGGCGAAGATTCCGTCGAGCTGCGCCTGGCTCCGGCCTGTGGCGTCCCGCAGGGCGAGGCGCAGGTCACGGATGAGCCGTTCATAGTCCTTCCCCCGCGCGTCGTTGAACAGGACGATGATCTGCTTATCCGAAGTTCCCTCGATGCGCGCCACCTTGAGGGTGGAGGCATCGCCGTGGTACTTGCGAATTTCCGCGGCGAGCCAATGAAACTTTTCCAGGTTGGCGTGGGTGTAGGGCAGGATATAGGCGGATTTCTTCCAGGCCAGCGCGCCGTATTTTTGAAGCTTCCGCCAAACGCTCACACGCTGGCTGGCCCGCTGAGCGGGAAGCGTGAACATGAAGACCAGCCAGGGAGTTCCGAGAGGCCCCCTGTTTCTGCCTGTAATGTTCATAGCGTGATGTTATACCTATATCACAAAAATTGTGAGCCGGCAAGATGCAAGGTGGCGAGCCTTGCTGGCCTTGGGCAGTCTGTGTGGAGACGTCGCGGGGAACTCACTTGAGCCACAGGGTGGTGGTCGTCCAGGCGGTTCCGGGGGAGGGACCCCCGACCCACTTGAGCTGCAGGGTTTGGTTCGCTTCCGCAGGTTCGATCCGGTGTTTGAAGACCGCCCAGGAGCACCGCGACCAGATATCTGTACCCTCCCGGGGAATGGTGGAAAAGCCCACGGCTTTGGAAGCTATTTCTCCCAGGAGTCGCACGATCTCTTGCGGGCGCTCAAAGGACCGGTCCGCTTCCCCACCTTTCCAATACTGCACAATCACCGCGAGGGTCATCCTGATCTTATCCGGCGTGAGCTTGAGCTGAGCCTCTCGTGTCCCGCCGAAGGGGTCGGCAACCGGCATGACTTGACGATACTGCCTTGTCGGAGCCGGGGGCAGCGACAGCGGCTCAACCGTCGCCTGAGGACCGATGGCATAGACGCGAATCTCTCCCGGGGCCAGTTTCCCATTGAGCGCGCCTGCGGTGGATTGGAGTTCTTCCCGCACTTGAGCATCGTTGGAAAAGACAAGCTTGCGGAAACTTGGAGCCGGGAGGCCGGGCACCGTTACGGAAAACGACTGTGGATAGAGGCCGGGGTTCACCAACGTCACCAAGGCAAGACCTCTCTGCCGCGCCAGATAGCCGTAAACCTCGCCTCTTCCGGCGATGCCGAGAATCGGCTGGGTGTTTGCCAGCGGCTTTTCATGGTCGCTCAGGAAGCGCAGCGTGGCCGCCAGGAATTTGCGGTCATTCTCCGTGAGGAGAGTTAAATCCCCGTAAAATGTCGGCATCAGGCCGCTGCGCATAATGTTCAGAAGCCAGGAGTCGGTGAAGCCCTCCGCCCCCAGGTAGTAAATCGTGGAAGTTTTCCCCACCAGGGTCCCACAGTCGTCAATCATGAAGGGAGGCATCAGCGCGCGCGCGTAACCGCGATAGACGTGGTCCTGATACCAGTTGACGGAATCGCGCAGTGACGTCACCGAGGGCAGCTCGGACGGCCGAGGATCGCCGGAATAGACGGAATCAAACCAAAGGAGCCACCAGGGCGAGACGGGATAGGCTTCATCCCAGTGTTTCGCGCTGCTCATCATTTCACTGAGGCTGAATCCGTTGTAAGCCCGAATCACCATGGCGGGATTCAACTGCCGAGCTTTCTCCGAGACCTCCCGCAGCGCGTCGGCATTCTTTTCCAGAATCGCCAGCGAGGGCATTGGGTTACCGCTGTGCTGGCAGAGCAGATCGGCGAAATCGAACTTGAGCATGGCGAGCGCGTGGTCCCGGACGTGGACTTCGAAAGCGCGCTTGAGAAGCTGCGCGAAGGGCGGATCCGACAGGCAAGGCTTTTCCGGCCCGCTCCAGCCGGGAGTGCCCTTAAGGTCGAGCGTGGAACCGCCCACGTCAAACCACAAGCCGGGGTTCATTCCCAGGGCCCGCATGCGCTCGACCGCAGGCTCATAGCCACGCGGCCAGTTCGGCTTCTTGAAATGGATATAGGCGCCCTTCGGGTCATACCAGAAGGCATCCATCAAGTAATAGCTGAACTCGGTCCCCTCCTGAGTCTTCATGGACTGGAGGATGTCGAGCTGGGAGTTCACCAGTTGTTCCGTCAATTCCGGTTTGAGCAGCGTGCCCAATTCGTCGTGAGCGGCCCAGTCACAATAAATCGGGCGAGCCCTGGGCGTTCGTCCCGTGACGGCGACCAGGTAATTCCTGAAAGCGTCTTCGACGGATTCGCCGGGTTCGGTTGTGGCGCCCAGGACGGCGCGTTGGCTCTTCCAGGTTTGGCCCGGCGCCACTTCCGCCTCGGGGAAATGCCCGAGCTGCACTGCCTGGCCCAGGACTTGATTGGCGGCTGCGGGGTGCTCGACACCCAGAAAGAACTCGTTCCGCAAAAGCACGGGCTGTCCCACGCCGCCTCGCAACGGTTCGACCCCGCCTTCCACTTCCAGCGCCTCCACCGTGGCGCGCACCAGGTGAACCGGCCGGGCGCCGCGGTTGGTGACTTCCAGCGTCTTGAAGATGTAGGGCTGGTTGCCAGCGGTGCGGTAGGCGGCGCGAATCTCCAGCGCCGGCTCATCCGACCACCACTCGAGCGCGGCCTCCGCGCCCGAGGGTGACACGGTATAGCCCTTCGGTGGAGTATTCCGGCCATTCAGAACAGTCTCCCGGCCATCCCTCCGGCAGATGATTTCGAACTCCTTGGAGGTGACGTTAATCTCTCCCCTGCCTCGTAGAGCCCTGGTGAAAGCTCCGCCATTTTCCAATTGAAAGACACGCGAAACCAGGCGATTGCCAATCGCCAACTGACTGGCTTGCTTCGAATCCTGAGCAAGCAAGCGCAAATGGAAGAATAGGAAGCCGAGAATAAGCAAGAGTGCCGTGGATTGAAGCCGGCGGGAGAAGTCGCATGAGGACGAAGCAGGATTTGAACGCACGGCAATGCCTCCTGGTTGGTGTTCATCCAACACTCAGTGCCAGCAAGTGTAGCGCAAAGTTGCGTCGTTGCCATCACACACTCTCGCAAGCCTTCATCAAGAAAACGCCTTGCCCCGCGGCGGCGAGACAAGGCGTTGGGAGGTTCGAGAATTCCGCAGAAGATCAATCCCGCGCCATCTTGTTGTAGTGGACCAACAAGCCTGTGTCCCCGTACTTGCCGAGCGCTTCCAGCGCCACGAGTTGATAATCGCGCGCGGAAATCTCCGTGCGCCGATAGGCTCCGGGTTCCTCCTTGATGGTCACCCGTCCGTGATCTTCGCGCAGGAATGCCTGAGCATCTTTTGTGGATGGAAGACCCTTCGCGTCGCGCGCCTGGCCTTCCACTTCGATCACGTATGAACGGAGGAGCTTGGGCCAGTACTTGCGGAAGAGGTCAGGGCTCGTGAAGACGTCGCTCCAGACGAGCTCGCCGTTGATGGCCACCACCACGCCGACGGCGCCGCGGCCAGCGAGTTTCTCGCGCAATTCCCGCTCGTAATCGGCTTCGAGGGAGGAGGCGGCCGCGTCCATCTTGCGTTTTGCCTCGGGGCTGTTCAGCACGTCCAGGTAACTCGAAGTCGGCGAGGCAGCCCGCAGGCCCGCCGCAGCCCGCGCCACCGACTCCCAGACTCCCTCCTGGCTCCGGCTGACCTGGGCTTCTTGACGGATCTTGGGGTGCGCCATGGCCCGCGCGGAATCAAACGTCCCGCCGCCGGCCGTCCAGCGCCCGTGCTCAACGCAAAACACTGTCAACGGCACGGGGTCGCTTTTAGGAGGCACCACAAGATCCGACCCGATGATGCGGTTCTGTTTCCCGCCCCACACGACTTCCCCGGCGAGCAGGAGCAAGGGCCTGCCCGAGTTGTTCACCAGGACCAGCTCGTTCACGCTCGCTCCGCCTCGCGGGGGCCACGCCTCTCTCGCGCCCGGCCAGGGTTCGGTATCCCGTCGCCGGTAGAGCGCGTTTTCAACTTCGCCCCGCTCCGCGATCCGGACCGAACCGGAAGCTATTCCCTCATCCAGGGTGAGAAAATCCGAACTCGCCGCTTTCACCTCCGACACCACAGGATAAATACTCAGATTCCGGTAGCTGACGGGTTCAAGCACTCGCCAACTTTGCCGAAAATACTCCACGCCTTTACCCTCCCCGTCCCAGGTCGGCTGCGCACGATCGAATTGCGCGCGCAGTGGCACGACCAGAAACAGCAGCGCCAATATTGAGGGGAGTCCCCAATGCTTCGTCATCTTCCACCTCCTTGAACCTCACCCCGGGGTCCAAAGCCCCGGGGCTTACGCGAATAGAACGCCGCGGGAGATGACTCCTTGCAGAAATATTTTTGTTTTGGCCGAACCCTCTGGCTGGCCGGGAAGCCCGTCCGGGAGGAAAACCGGGAACCGACAAACCCCTTTTATTTTTCTGCAAGAGGGGCTAGCTTGGGTGTCTATAGAGTGAAAGAGAGACTAAACACGCTGGGAGGAATGTCCATGCTAACTCATCGTCGTACGCCGGAGCTCATCCTAACGATGCTCCTGCCGTTGATGCTCCTTGCGAGCACAGGGCTTGCCCAGACCACCGCGACCTCGACGGAACAAGATCAGAAAGACCTGGCCGTCACGGTTTACAACTCCAATGTCGCTCTGGTGCGCGACGTCCGCCGCTTGCGCCTCCCCGCCGGCGCCGTCGATTTGCGCTACATGGACATCGCCGCGCAGGTCAACCCGGCAACTGTCCACATTGTCTCGCTGACGGCGCCCAAGGAATTGACCGTGCTCGAGCAGAACTACGAATACGACCTCCTCAGCCCCCAGAAGCTCCTCCAGAAGTACGTCGGTAAAGAGCTAACCCTGGTGCGCCTGGTGGAGGAGAATAATTCGACCAAGGAAGTGCCCGTCAAGGCGACGCTGCTCGCTTACAACGAGGGGCCGGTGTGGAAGGTGGGCAACGAGATCATCACCGGCATGGGCGCGGACCGCTATGTTTTCTCTGACCTGCCGGAGAACCTTTACAGCAAGCCGACCCTGGTGTGGTTGCTGGAGAACCGCAAGGCGGGCGAGCAGACGGTGGAGGCTTCGTATCTGACCAACCAAGTGAACTGGAATGCAGACTATGTGCTCACCGTTGGGGTGGACCAGAAAGCCGCGGATCTCAATGGCTGGATCACGATTGTCAACGGCAGCGGGACGGCGTTTCGCAATGCCCAGCTCCAGCTCGTGGCAGGCGAGCTGCACCGAGTCATGGAGGCCGCAGGGACCTTGCGCCGAGCCATGGCCATGAAGGCTGCGGAAGCAGCCGCGCCCCAGTTCGCTCAAGAGGCGCTCTCGGAATACCACCTTTACACGCTGGAGCGTCGCACCAACATCCAGAACAACGAAAGCAAGCAAATCAGCTTGCTCGCCGCGACAGGGGTCCGCATTGAGAAGAACTTCGTCGTTGATGGGCAGCAGTACTACTACCACAATGCCCAGCGCCCGGGACAACCCATTAAGGATCCGGTGAAGGTGTTCATCAAATTCAAGAATGCCGAGGCCAACTCGCTGGGGATGCCGCTGCCGGCGGGCACGGTGCGCGTTTACCAGGGCGACTCGAAGGGGCGCGTGCAGTTCATCGGCGAGGACCGCATCGACCACACGCCCAAGGATGAGACTCTCAACCTCCACATCGGCAACGCCTTCGATGTGGTGGCAGAGAGAAAGCAGACGGATTACCAGACTTACGGCCGGGCTTATGAGATGGCGTTTGAGATTTCCGTGCGCAACCACAAGCCGGAGGCCATTACGGTTGAGGTGAATGAGCCGATTGGCGGCGACTGGACGATGTTGGAGTCGAATTTCAAGTATGAGAAAACCGCGGCGTTTGCGGCGCGCTTCACCGTGCCGGTGGCCGACAACGGCGAATCGGTCCTCAAGTACCGGGTGCGGGTGCGGTGGTGAAGCGGGAGACGCCGGCGTGCATCGGCTCGCAAAAGAACCGCGTGGGCTCTGGCGGGCAATCCACTGGAAGGTTATTCAGCAAACAGCTTGCGGACAGGAAGCTTCCAACCTTGCAGGAGAGGCGTTTCGAGGATTTGCTCCCCGGCGAGCCCCGCTCTTAACTCGTAGCCGTTTTCCGCCAGGCGATACACTTCCAGGTTCTCGGCCACCAGGTCGACTATCCAGTATTCTCCCACGCCGTAGAGCGCATACTGTTCAAATTTGGTGACGCGATCAAAACGCGGCCGATGAGGGGACAGAACTTCCACGACCAGGTCAGGCGCCCCGATAATGTACTCCGGCCCGATAATGCCCTTACGGGCTGAGGACACAAAGATCAGGTCGGGCTGCAAGGCGGTCTTGTCGCTGAAGACGACATCGAAGGGCGCGAAGTAAACCCTGCCCAATTTGTTCTCACGGGCGTAATCAGCCATGCTTTGGAATAAGTTGCCTAGAATTCGCTGGTGCTTCTCGCTTGGGGATGGAGTCACAAACACCTCTCCGTTGACCAGCTCATAGCGCTTGCCATCCTCCGGCATTTGGCGGAGCTCCGGGTAGGTGAGACGAGGCACAACAGCTTTCATAGGCAAAATCATACCACGGGAATTCTCACGCGCAAGCATCGCAACAGGATCAGCATGCAGTCGCCATAGCTGTAAAACCTGTACCGTTGCTCGATAGCGTGCCGGTAAGCGCGCAAGGCGAATTCCCTGCCCGCAAACGCGCAAACCAGCATGAGCAAGGTGGATTTGGGCAGGTGGAAGTTGGTGAGGAGCGCGCCAACGACGCGGAACTCGAACCCCGGCACGATGAACAGATTGGTCTCGCCGCGCCCGGGGACCATCCTTCCGCCGTGCTCGCGCGCCACGTGCTCGAGGGTGCGGACGCTGGTGGTGCCCACGGCGACGACGCGCCGGCCTTCGTCCAGCGCGCGGTTAATGGCAGTGGCTCCCGGTTCTGAAATTTCGAACCCCTCCGCCTCCATCTTGTGGTCTTCCACGCGCTGCGCGCGGACAGGCTGAAACGTCCCCAGGCCCACGTGGAGGGTGAGCTCACAGGTTTCGATGCGGCGGGCGTGGAGCGCCTCAAGGATCCGCTCCGTGAAGTGGAATCCAGCGGTGGGCGCCGCTACCGCGCCACGCACCTTCGCATAAACCGTCTGGTAAGTTTCGCGGTCGCGCGGCTCGTCCGGGCGGTGGATGTACGGCGGCAGTGGGACGTGGCCCAGCCGGTCGATGGCCTCTTCTATCGAGCCTTCATGCGCCCGCAAACGGACGCGCCGCACGCCATACTCTCCACGGCCCAACACTTCAGCCTCCAGGTCTGCCCCACCGAAGATCAGCACCTCGCCGGTGCGCACCTTGCGCCCCGGATGCACCAGTCCCTGCCAGGTGTCTGGGCTTTCCTGACGGGTCAACAGCAACTCGGTCTGACCCGTGAGGTATTCACGCGCCGCGGGATTGTGCTTCCCGATTTTTTGCGCTGTCGTCCCTCGCCGCCGCCCGAGGAGGCGCGCCGGAAAAACTTTGGTGTTGTTGAAAACCAGGAGGTCGCCGGGCTGGAGGATTTGGGGAAGCTCGCGAAAGGCTCGATCCTCAAGACTCCGGCTCGGGCGGTTGAGCACCATCATGCGCGAGGCATCGCGTTCGGCCAGCGGACGTTGCGCAATCAGTTCGGACGGGAGCGGGTAATCGAATTCCTGAAGCAGCATTCAGTGGTCATTTTATATCATTCGGTTATTCGACCGCCGAATTTGGCGGAACCTGCGTCGGCCCGGTCTGCGAGGATTAGAGGGTAAGGAAAGGGCAGGCCGATGTGTAGAGACGTTCCGACGGAACGTCTCTACGCACCTTGTGGTAGAGTCAGCGCATGGCTCAACCTGCCGTGCCCGTCACCTCGCGCGGCGTCGAGCGGATCCGCTCCGGCCACCCGTGGATCTATCGCACGGATGTGGGAGATGTGTCCGGCATCGAGCCGGGCGCCATTGTGCAGTTGGTGGACCGTAAAAAGCACTTCTGGGGGCAGGCGCTTTACAGCAGCAAGTCGCAGATTGCCTTGCGCCTGCTCACGCGCGACCGGCGACCCTGCGACCACGCCTTCTTCGCCGAACGAATTGCCGCGGCCGCAGCGTTCCGCGAAAAGGTGGTGGAAGGCGCGAGAGCCTACCGCCTGGTGGCCGCCGAGGGCGACCTGCTGCCCTCGCTCATCATCGACCGCTACAGCGACTGCTTTGTGATTCAGACGCTCAGCCAAGGGATGGAGCGGCTGAAGCCCACGGTGGTTGAAATCCTTCAGGAACAATTCGCGCCGCTTGCCGTGGTGGAACGAAACGATGTGCCGGTGCGCGCCCTGGAAGGCCTGCCGGAGCAGAAAGCGGTTCTGGCGGGAGAACAGGTCAGGGAAGTGGTGGTGGAAGAGAATGGCGTGAAGTTTTGTTTCGATCTCCTGCGCGGGCAAAAGACCGGAGGCTTCCTCGATCAGCGGGAGAATCGCGCGGCGGCGCGCCGGTACGCGCGGGGGCGCGCGCTCGACGCTTTCACTTACACGGGAGGGTTCGCCCTCACTCTCGCTTCCCGGTGCGACTCCGTGCTGGGCGTTGACATCTCCGCCGAGGCCATCAGCCTAGCGCGGCGCAACCAGGAATCAAACGGCCTCTCGAATATCGAGTGGAAAGAAGCGAACTGCTTTGATTTCCTGAAGGCCGCTGACCAGGCCGGCGAACGCTTTGACACCATCGTTCTGGACCCTCCGGCGTTCGCCCGGCAGAAGTCGAATGTCGAGTCGGCCCTGCGTGGCTACAAGGAGCTGAACCTGCGCGCGCTCAAGATGCTGGGCCCCGGAGGATATCTCATCACTTGCTCGTGCTCGCATCATGTGAGCGAAGCGGACCTGCTGGAAGCCCTCGCCAGCGCCGCCCTGGATGCCCATCGCGCGGTGATGGTGGTGGAGCGGCGCACCCAAGCACGTGACCATCCCATCCTGCTCACCGTCCCGGAAACACACTATCTGAAGTGTTTGATCTTGCGCGTAATCTGAGTATCGGTATGATTCGGTTGTGCTGCTGCCGGGGCGGTCTGCGATCGCGCTCGCGATTCGGCGCTCCCGCCTAGGCGGAGAGGCGCCAGGCGTGGCTACAGGCCGCTGAAGGAGATTCATGGGTATTTGTATCGGCAGGTTGTTCCGCTACATCTCACGCTTGGCTCTCGCCAGGTTTCTTCCTTTCCTGACCCTTGTCATCCTCCTTGGACTTAGCGCCAATGGCGTCGAAAAAGCCAGGCGGGAATTCTCTTCCCGGGAATTTCTGGACCCCGTCAAGGTCCTGTCCGGTGACAAGCTGAAAGGGCGCGGCGACGGGACTCCCGAGCTGGACAAGGCAGCCAAGTACATCGCAGGACGATTCAAGAAATTCGGGCTGAAGCCCGCCGGCGATCGGGGGACCTACCTTCAGCATTTCATGATCACGGTGGGCGCCAAGCTGGGACCCAACAATTCAATGGTCTTGGAGAGCGCCGAAACGCAAAAGGCATTGACCCTCAGCCAGGACTTCCTTCCCTTCAGTTTTTCGGAAGCCCTCAAGCTTCGCGCGCCCCTGGTTTTTGCGGGCTACGGGATTACCGCGCCGGAGTTCCAGTACGACGACTACAAGGAAATCGACGCGAAGGACAAGGTCGTCATCGTGTTACGGCACGAACCCCAGGAGAACGACGAGAAGAGCGTTTTTGCCGGGAAGCAACTCACGACGCACGCGGAGATAGTCAACAAGGCCATCAATGCCCGGAACCACGGCGCGCTGGGCATGATTCTGGTGAACGACGTCGGGAATCATCCCGGCGAGCCCGATGAACTCATCCGCTTCGGCACGCTCGTCGGACCGGAGCAGATGCAGGTTGCGGCGCTCCAGGTGAAGGCGGCGGTTGTCAACGAGTGGCTGAAGCCGACGGGGAAAACTCTCGAGGAACTCCGCCAAGCCATCGACAAGGACCTTTCGAATCACTCCTTGGCTCTCGATCCTGCCGCGCAACTATCTCTCACTGTGGACGTGGAACGGATTCACAAACAGGTGGCGAATGTGGTGGGCGTTCTGCCGGGCCAGGATGAGAAACTTGCCCGGCAGTGCTTCGTCCTCGGCGCGCATTACGATCATCTGGGACTGGGCGACCAACATTCCCTGGCGCCGAGTCAGATTGGCCGGATCCATCACGGCGCGGATGACAACGCCTCCGGCACGAGCGGCCTGCTGGAACTGGCCGACGGGCTGGGGCGAAGCCGCCGGCGGTTCAAGCATTCGATGGTCTTCGTGGCTTTTGCCGCCGAAGAGACCGGCTTGCTCGGCTCGAACTATTACACGGCCCATCCTGCCTGCCCGCTCGACCAGACGCTCGCCATGGTCAACCTGGATATGATCGGCCGAGTGTCCAAGAACAAGCTTTATGTGGGCGGAACGGGCACCTCGCCGGGATTCAAAAAGCTCTTGGAAGACGCCAACCGCCAGGTGGGATTTGAGCTGAGCTACTCCGCCTCCGGCTATGGCGCCAGCGATCACATGGCGTTCACGGTGCGCAACGTCCCCGTGCTGTTTTTCTTTTCTGGATTGCATTCGGACTATCACAAGCCTTCTGACACCTGGGAGAAGATCGACGCTACGGACGGGGCGCGGGTGGTGGAATTGGTGGCGCGCGTCGCGCGGGCGCTCGATGACCTCACAGAAAAACCTCAGTACGTTCGCGTTGCCGAGCCCACCATACCCGCCATGGGCGGCGGGGGCGGCTACGGTCCGTATTTTGGCTCTATCCCCGATTTCGGCGAGATCGAACACGGCGTGAAGTTCGCCGATGTGCGCGACGGCAGCCCCGCCGCCAAGGCCGGCTTCAAGGCCGGCGACGTGCTCATCCAGTTTGACGACAAGAAAATCGAAAACCTCTACGACTTCACCTACGCCCTGCGCGCCCACAAGCCCGGCGATAAGGTCATGGTCAGCGTCCTGCGCAACGGCGAAAAGCTCACGCGCCAGGTGACGCTGGAAGTGAGGAAATGAACCTGGATTGATGGTTGAAAAACCGCTGAGGCGATCTTGGGTGTTGCCGTGATGTCCTCGCCCAGGTAAAGTCGGAGGTTGTCGGCAGAGGTGAAGAGATGAAGTCCTTCGTCTTCAGAGTGGTCATCGAGCCAGACGAAGACAGATGGCACGCGCGCGTCCCCAAATTGGAAAGCAGGGGCGTGGCAACGTGGGGGAAGACTCGCGAAGAAGCCCTCAGGAACATTCAGGAAGCAGCTCAAATGGTGATCGAGGAGATGCTGGAGGACGGCGAGGCCATCCCCAAGGGTGTTATGGTTCACGATGAGCCTTTGGTCTCCGTGACCGTATGAGGGAGATTGATCTTAGCCGGATTCGGTCGCTCAGCGCACGGCGCCGGGTTGCCGCACTTGAGGGTGACGGATTCATTCTCGCCCGGCAAGCTGGTCGCCATCGCCATTACCAGCACCCGGACGGACGGCGAGTTACAGTAACCTTCCATCATCCCTCTGATACTTTCCCCTTCAAGACTCTTCGCAGCATGATAGAAATACAGGCCCGATGGAAATGGGCGGATCTGGAACGTCTAAATCTGGTCTGACCTGGACCTTGCCGTTAGCGTTTTCCCTTGCCTTGGCAGCTCGGGCAAACGCGGGGGTCGATCCAAGCGCACTGAAACTCCTCATTTCCGTCGAGCAGCAGACCATCACCGCGCCCTTTCCGGCGCGGGTGACGCTGCACCTCCATAATGCGGGCAAGCAAACGCTGTGGCTCTACCGGCGAGCGCGGGGCGCGGCCAAGGAAGGCTCGACGCTCTCCGTTCACCTGGAGCCCGTTCAGGCTGAAGCCGGCTCGACTCCCGCCCAGGGAAGCGTCTTCGAAAGCGTGGGGCTTCCCCGCCCGAGACTGGTGAGGCTGGCAGCGGGTGAGGACTACGAGGAAAAGGCGACGCTGCGCCTGGCGCCCGCGCAGTCCGAAGCGAACAAACCTCTCGGGGGCCGCTATCACCTATCCGTCACCTACGCCGCGAAGTTTTCTAATACGGAGGAAATCTCGCGCAACCTCGGCGCGACGATCTGGCAAGGTGAAGTCGCAAGCAACACCATTGAGATGGGACTCCTGCCGGCTCCCGCCGCAGCGCAGGCTTCGGTGGCCGGCGCGGTGATCGGCAAGGAAAACCGGCCGATGCATGAAGCGGTGGTTTCCTTGAGTGACCAGCAGGAACGGTTGGTTGATCAGACGCAAACCGATTCGGAAGGGCGTTTTTCCTTCACTCGACTGCCCCTGGGCATCTACTGGGTGACGGCGCGCGTGGCGGATTCCACCGAGGACACGGCGGTGTTCCGGCACGTTGAATTGACGCCGGCCGCCCCCGCAGCTTCGCTCGAGCTCTTGATGCTGCCTCCCGAGATTTACGAAGCCAAGAAGATGTTGCACAAACCCGTGCTGTTGCGCGTGACCGACCATGTGGGCCGCCCTCGGAGCGGCGTCTCCTTCGAAATCATCTGGTCAAGCGGCACGGTGCTGGATAATGTGAAGGCCGAAACGCTGGAGGATGGCACGGCGGCGGTGGAGCTGCTTCCCGGCCGCAACTACCTGACGCTCAAGCGGCGCGGCTGTCCCAAACAGGAGCAGCGCATCGAAGTCGCGGAGGGCGAGGGCATCGACGATTTCAAGTTGCCGTACGATTGCGCAAAATGAGAAATGGCTGTAAGCGAAAACCTCTTGACCATGACCCGGAGCGCGCCATGACCAATCGCCAACAACCGCAGATCCCGACACCTCCCCGGCCCTGGCACGTCGGATGGATTGCCCTGCCGGGCATGCTCCTGATCCTGGTTTACGGCCTCGCCTTGATCGGGCAGGAAAAGCGCGCCACAGGCGGGCTCGCCGGCGCGGGGCCGGTGGTCCAGGGAACTCCCGACGATCCTTTGCGCGACCCGCGCGAAGTCCATCTGAGGAACGTGAAGCAATTGACCTTCGGCGGGCAAAATGCCGAAGCCTATTTCAGCCACGATGGCCAACGGCTGGTTTTCCAATCCACCCGCGCGCCCTACCAGTGCGACCAGATTTTCATCATGAACGCCGACGGCTCCCATCAGCACCTGGTCTCAACGGGTAAGGGCAAGACGACTTGCGCTTATTTCTACCGCGACGGCAAGCACATTCTATACTCGTCAACTCATCTTTCCAGCCCTGAGTGCCCTCCCCGGCCGGACTATTCCAAGGGTTACGTCTGGGGTGTCTATCCGGCGTTCCAAATCTTTTATGCCACCGATGCCGGGAAAATTCTGAAGCAACTCACCAAGGGTTCGGGCTATAACGCCGAAGCCACGCTTTCCGCCGACGCCAAGAAGATCGTCTTCACGTCCTCGCGCGACGGCGACCTGGACATCTACACGATGAACGTCGACGGGAGCGATGTGAAGAGACTCACCCAGGAGCTCGGTTACGATGGCGGGCCGTTTTTCTCTCCGGACGGGAAGTGGATAGTCTATCGCGCTTACCACCCTACCGTGCCGGAGGAGGCCACGCGCTATAAATCGTTGCTGACTCAAGACCTGGTGGAGCCCATGAAGATGGACCTTTACGTCATGCGCGCCGACGGCTCCGAGCAGCGGCAGATCACGCATCTGGGTGGAGCGAGTTTCGCGCCGTTTTTCTTTCCTGACAGCCGGCGCATCATCTTTGCCTCAAATTACGAGCACCCCGGCTCGAGCGAGATGGAACTTTATGCCGTGAGCCGAGACGGTGAGAAACTCGAGCGTGTCACCTTCACCGGCGGCTTCCACGCCTTCCCCATGTTCTCGCCGGACGGCAAGAAATTGGTGTTTGCATCGAACAGGAATGCGAAGCAGCCCCACGAGATCAATATCTTGATTGCCGATTGGGTCCAGTAATCATTTTGCGCGAACCAGGAGGTTCGCGAGCGGACCCAGAACTCCCAGGCGGAACTATAATGGGGCCGCAAAGCCGGAAGGCGAGGGGGAAACCATGGAGCCTTTTCGTTATCACGTGTTCGTTTGCGATCAGCAGAAGCCCGAAGGTGTCCCGTCCTGTTCGGCGCGTGGCTCGGGCAAGATGATTGAGGCCCTGCGCAGGGAGATCGCCGCGCGCGCGCTGGCGGAGCAAGTCCAGATCACTGTCTGCGGCTCGCTCGGTCTCTGCGAGCGAGGGCCGAACATGGTCGTCTACCCCGAGGGCGTCTGGTACTCGGGGGTGAGACCCGAAGATGTGCCGGAACTTGTGCGGACCCATTTCCAGGAGGGACGAGTGGTGACGCGCCTGGCCAATACGGACGCCGCCGCGCTCCAGGCGGAAATCCGGTCAAACCGCGACAAGATGCTGGCGGCTTTACGCGCTAAAGAGGCGGCGGGAGCGTTGCCCGACGAGCTGATGCAAACCCTCCGGGCTTTTCAGGAAAGCCGCGTGATTCTCACCGCCATCGAATTGGACCTCTTCACGGCGGTCGGGCATGGCGCGACCGCCGGCGAGGTGTCCGGCAAGCTGGGTACGGACCGGCGGGCGACGGAAATGTTGATGAACGCGCTCGTGGCGATGGGGATGCTGGCGAAGCAGGACGGCATCTTCCACAACTCGCCCGTCATCGCGCGCCACTTCGTGGCAGGCGCCGCGGAGGACGCGCGAGCCGCCACGATGCACACCGTCCACCTCTGGGACAGGTGGTCCACACTTACGGAGTGCGTCCGCGCCGGCACCTCGGTAACTTACGGCGAAGCAGTTGCTCGCGGAGACGAATGGATGCGGGCTTTCATCGCCGCCATGCATCGCAACGCCGCAGAACGCGCGCCCTTGGTCGTGCAGGCCGTGGGCACGGAAGGCCTGGACCGGATGCTGGATGTGGGCGGCGGTTCCGGCGCCTACTCCATCGCCTTTGCCCAGGCCAGCGAAAAGCTCCAGGCGGAGCTGCTCGACCTGGAAACGGTCATCCCCATCACCCAAAGCCATATTGAAAAAGCGGGGTTGGCCAACCGCATCAAGACCCGCGCGGGAGATTTGCGCACCGACAAGTTGGGGGAAGGATACAACCTGGTGTTCGTCTCCGCCATTTGCCACATGTTGAGTCCGGAGGAGAACCGGGATTTGTTGAAGCGATGCTACGAAGCGCTGGCGCCGAGTGGCCGGACGGTCGTTCAAGACTTTATCCTCGAGCCGGATAAGACTGCGCCGAAGTCGGCGGCGCTGTTCGCCCTCAATATGCTGGTAGGGACACTGGCCGGGAGTACCTATAGTGGAGAGGAGTACGGCGCCTGGCTGCGGGAAGCGGGCTTTCAGGATGTCCGGCATATCCGCTTGCCCGGACCATCGGGCCTGATGCTGGGGACCCGCCGCTAACCGAAACGGCGCATTTCGTGTGTCAGGCGGCAGGGTAGCAAGGGAAAGCCGCAGAGGGGAAGAACGACCTAGGGAAAAGCCGCAGAGCCCCACACCAAATGGTGCGGGGCAGAGTCAAAGGCGGATTCTGCATTACAGCTTGCCTACCGCAATTCTTCCATCAACTCATCAAGGACTTGCTTCGGCGGGCGGACGCGCGATTCCGGCAGGGTGGCCAGGGGCTCATCGACGAGATTGAGCAGGTCGAGGAAACTCTCCCGCTTCGTATCCACGTAAAAGAGTCCGGTAATGATTTCACCCTTATCGTGCGACTCGGTGAGCAGGCGCAGGGCCTCGGTCTTGTTGGTGGGGTCGTAGTCGGTGGCAAGTTTCTTCAGCAACAGGTGCGAGCCATCGTGCATGGTGATGTCGGTGGTCGAGCCCGGGTCGTAATCCACGGAAATTTCTTCAAAGAAGGGGACGAAGCTCACATCGGCGAGGGGCTCGTCGTGGTCCTTCACGTAGCTGTAGCTCTTGGTGGAGCCCTCGTGGTCGTTGAAGGTGACGCAGGGGGAGATCACGTCGAGCATGGAGGTGCCGTGGTGAGCCAGGGCGCCCTTCAGCAGGGCCAGCAACTGCTTCTTGTCGCCGGAGAAGGAGCGGGCTACGTAGCTGGCGCCGAGCTGGATGGCGAGCGCGCAGGTATCGATGGCGGGCAGGTCGTTCACCACCCCGGTCTTGAGTTTGGAGCCGAGATCGGCGGTGGCGGAGAACTGGCCCTTGGTCAAGCCGTAGACGCCGTTGTCCTCGATGATGTAAAGGACGGGCAAGTTGCGGCGCATCAGGTGCACGAACTGGCCGATGCCGATGGAGGCAGTATCGCCGTCGCCGCTCACCCCCAGGGCAAGGAGCTGGCGGTTGGCCAGGACCGCCCCCGTGGCCACCGAGGGCATGCGGCCGTGCACGGCATTGAGGCCGTAGGCGCTGCCCAGGAAATAGGCCGGGCTCTTCGAGGAGCACCCGATGCCCGAAAGCTTGGCCACGCGATGCGGCTCCACGCCCATCTCATAGCACGCTTCGATGATGCGTTCGGAGATGGCGTTGTGGCCGCAGCCCGCGCATAGGGTGCTCCTGTTGCCCTTGTAGCTGGCCATCTCGAGGCCGAGGCGGTTCACCTTGGCCGGCGATGCCGGAGGAACGGTTGGGGTGGCCATGTCAGTTCTCTGCCTCCTGGGAAAGGATCTGCCCGCTGACGCTGCGCGCGTCGAGCGGCAGGCCATCGTAGTGGAGGACGCTGCGCAGCTTCTTCACACCATCGGCGGGCAGATCAAGCTTCAGCAGGCTCCGCATCTGCGCATCGCGGTTCTGCTCCACGACGTAGACGCGCTGGTGGCGCCGGATGAAATCGCACACCTGCGGGTGGAAGGGGTAGGCGCGCAGGCGGCAATAGCCGGCTTCGATGTCATGCTCCTGCCGCAACTGGTCGAGGCTTTCCAGGACCGCCCAGTGGCTTGTTCCATAGGAGATAATGCCTATCTCATGCGCTTTGCCTTCTTGGATAACGGGCATCGGTACCTTGCGGCGGGCCGTTTCAAACTTCCGGGCCAGGCGGTCCAGGTTATGCACGTAGTCGTTGGGGCGTTCGCTATAGATGGCCTTCTCGTTGTGGCCGCTGCCGCGGGTGAAATAACCCGCCGCCGGGTGCGGCGTGCCGGGGAGCGTCCGGTAGCCGATGCCGTCTCCATCCACGTCCTTGTAACGCGCGAAGCCGCCCAGGCGCTTGATATCCTCCAGGCTCAAGACCTTGCCGCGGCCCAGGGGCTTGGCGGGATAGGGGAAGGGGTCGGCCATCCAGTTGTTCATGCCCAGGTCCAGGTCGCACATCACGAAGACGGGCGTCTGGAATTCCTCCGCCAGGTCGAAAGCCTCGATGGACATCGAGAAGCACTCTTCCACCGAGCAAGGGAACAACATGAGGTGCTTGGTATCGCCGTGGGAGAGGAAGGCGGTGGAGAGGATGTCGCCCTGCGAAGTGCGCGTGGGCAGGCCGGTGGAAGGTCCCACGCGCTGGATGTTGTAGATGACCGCAGGGATCTCCGCGTAGTAGCCAAAGCCCACAAACTCGGCCATGAGGGAAATGCCGGGGCCGGAGGTGGAGGTCATGGCGCGCGCGCCCGCCCAGCCCGCCCCCAGCACCATGCCGATGGCCGCCAACTCGTCTTCGGCCTGCACAATGGCGAAGGTGGCTTTGCCCGTCTCGGGATCGATCCGGTAGCGCTTCATGTACCCAATCAGCGCTTCGCAGAGGGTGGAGGAAGGCGTGATGGGATACCACATCACCACGGTGACGCCGGCAAACATCGCCCCCAGGGCGGCGGCCGAGTTGCCATCGATGATGATCTTGCCGCGCGTCGCGTCCATCCGCTCCAGGTAGTAGGGGTCGGCCTTCTGGAAGGTCTTCTCGGCGTACTCGTAACCTGCCTGGGCGGCGTGGAAGTTCAGGTCAACGGCCTTGGCCTTCTTCTTGAATTGCTTGCGCAGCGCCGTGTGGATTTCCTGCATGTCGATGCCCAGCAGCCTGGCGAGCACACCGTCATAGATCATGTTGCGCACGAGCTTGCGCAACCGGGCATCCGGGCAGACGGGGGCCACGAGCTGGTCAAAGGGCACGGGGTAAAACACCACATCGTTGCGGAGGCGCTTCAGGTTGAGCCGCTCATCGTAGACGCAGGCGGCGCCCGGCTTGAGCGCCAACAAATCTTCTTCGGCCGTTTCAGGGTTCATGGCCACCAGAAACTCGCTGTCCTTGCGGCGGGCGATGTACCCTTGCCGGGAGGCGCGAATCGTGAACCAGGTCGGCAAGCCGGCAATGTTGGACGGGAACAGGTTCTTAGCGGAGACGGGAATGCCCATCTGAAAAATGGCTCTTAAAAGGACGGTGTTGGCGGTCTGGCTGCCGGAACCATTGACGGTGGCGACCTGGATGCTGAGATCGTTCGTGACCCTGCTTTGCCCGGCGGAAGCCTCCGCCTCTTTCACCTCGGCGTGGGTGGTTGCCATAAGAATCCTCTGCCTGCCCCTCGGGAATGGAAGGGGAAACGGGTCGCGCTCCTGCCTCGTGCGCCTGATGCAAACCCTGAGTCTTCAGGCACTGAGCGCCCCCTACGCGGCCCGAAGATCGGAAGGGCGAGGCAGGAAGCAGCTAGAGAGTACTGCCCTCCGGCCCGCGCACGGACCTCACGAACCTGCATAGCTGAAGGCGAATAACCCTCTCCCCCAAACTCCCTATTATATCAAACAAGTTGCCCCCTGCGGCGGACAAGATGTACACCCCACAAATCAGAGCGCATTCACAACAAACCCGTAGTTCAAGATGCGAAGCCGGTCGGTAGGTGGCCGATGCCGCCCTCGCAAGGCGGGCTAGAAAGAAGCCGCGCGGGATGCGACGTAGCGAGGCCGCTTTAAGATAAAATCTCCCGGTGCCCCAGCCTTTCCGCTCTGCTAGCCCCTGTTCCCTAACCCCTCGTCCCTGTTCTTCTGCTAGTCCCTAGCCCCTGACCCCCAGTCCCTGCTTTTCACATGCCGTGATTCCCTACTCCGCCTGGTCTCTTCTTCCCGTCTACTGTCTACCGTCTGCCATCTACCGCCCGCTGCTTCCGGCCGCTTCCGAGATCGGAGACCCGCCGCCGAAGGTCCGCCGATCTTAATGGCGGGCGAGTCTTCCCGATAGATCGGGACAGGCCGCCAACTGCGATTTTTCTCTTGACATGTATGGTAGCACCATGCTACCTTAACCACGGTGGTTGCCGTGGAAGAGGCGACCTATCCCCTTGACTGGGTAAAGCAGTTATTCCAACAAAACCGCTTCATAGTAACCGCCGCGGCGCAGAACGGCGCACTGGAATTAGGTCTGGATGAAGAGGACATCTCTGATTGCATTGTAAGTCAGCTTGCTGAGACGCACTTTTACAAAACAATGCCCGCTGAAAAGAACCCAGGCCTTATGCAAGACGTTTACAGGATCACGTACGAGAGTCGGCGCATCTACCTGAAGCTACAAGTCGTGAACGACTGGGCGACCGTCATTTCCTTCAAGGAAGAATAGAAGGGAGAGGGTCTATGAAGTGCACAGTCTGCGGCCTCGGAACGGCCAAGAAAGTTACAAGAAGAAATTACCAAGCTCGCTACAACGGCGAGCCTGTTGAGGTTCCTAGTGTGGAGATGTTCCATTGCGATGATTGTGTCGTGGACTTCCTGACGCCTGAGCAGGCACGGGCATACTCGCGAGCAGTGAAAAACGAGGTCAGAAAAAGGTTTGGTCTTCTACCCCCCGAGCGAATCACGGCGATTCGAGAAAAAGTTGGTCTTACACAAGCACGGCTAGAGGAGCTTCTCGGCCAAGGGCCGAAAGTTGTCGTTCGGTGGGAAAGCGGAAAGGTAATCCAGAGCAAAGCAGCCGACACAGTGCTTCGCCTCCTCGAACGCGAACCCGACCTTGCCAAGGAATTGCGCGAGATTGAAAAACAGCGAGCCAAGCAACAGGAGCAATACGCCGCCCGTCAAGCCGTAAGCGGAGCGCACCCAGCGACTCGGTAAGAGCCTGGCACGGGTAGGGGCAACCCCGCGTTTGCAATCCACCTTCATTCGTACTACGGTCCTAGCGCCGAAGGTCATGGCGCGCGACGCAACTGGCGCCAAGACTCGCGCCGACTCTTAGCTCATTCAAGAACCTTGTAGGCAGACCTTCCCTCGCGCGCGGCGCCTACATTGCTTCTTAGCGTTTGCGAATGTTCGTGCGTCCAAGAGTGGCGCTGCCTTGCCGGCGGTTCTACACATGGAACCCGCTTGGCTGATCGCAGACGACTCCTCCCCATAAGTTGACCCCCCGCCCGTGACGGTCGCCTCTTAGCGAAAAAAATGATTTATGTAAAAATACGCGCGATGGCGCTTGAGTGGCCAAGCATGGCCCGATCGTGGGGAGACTCAACGTAAGACAATCGTTAAATCGGGTATCCTTGAATATCGAGGCTGGTCAGACCCGCAGCCTTTGCCCAAGCTACGGCGTCGCTGTACTCACGGCGCGTTATCCTGCGGGAGATCTCGGGATACTTCGACGCCTTATACATGGGCGTGTACTGCGACATGATATTCAGGTAAGTGTCCTTGGGAAGATTCTCTGCTATCCATTCAATGACCTGTTTGCTACCGCTGACTCCGTTGGGCATGACCAGATGACGGATGATCAGCCCCCTGTACATCAGGCCATCGCGAGCAGGCTTCCCTACCCCTACCTGACGGTGCATTTCAAGGAGAGCGGCCTCCGTGACCTCCGGGTAGGTCTCAGCACCCGAGGAGTATTTAGCGGCCATCTTGCCGTTCGAATACTTGAAATCGGGCAAGTAGATATCAACAATGCCGTCCAGCACCTTCAGGATCTCGAGACGTTCCCATCCGCAGGTATTGTAGACGATAGGCAGCCTCAGCCCCCTGGCCGCGGCGTAATCCACCGCAAGCAGAATATGAGGTGAGTAATGCGTGGGCGTGACAAGGTTGATGTTGTGACATCCCATCTCCTGAAGGCGGAGCATCATTGCCGCCAGATTCTCTATCGTGCAGGGCCGGTCGCATCCTCCCTGGCTGGTTTGCCAGTTTATGCAGAAGACACACCTGAGACCACAATGGGTCATGAAGATGGTCCCGGAACCACCTCCGCCCACGAGTGATCTTTCTTCTCCGTAATGCGGATGAAACGCAGAAACTTCAAGTTGAGAAGTCGCCTGGCAGAAGCCCTTCTCCCCTTTCAACCGGTCCGCTCCGCATTGGCGCGGACAGAGCTCGCAGCTCTTCATGAGGTTCCACAATTCTTCCGCTCGCTTCTTCAACTCTCCGCTTCTATGCAAGCTCAGATACGCCGGTTCGAAATCCCCATCGATGTCCGCTGCTCCTTTGACCCTCTGCCGCCGTTTCTTCGATTGCTCAAGGCTGGTTGACGATGATAATGATGCGTCCTTGTTCTGACATGCGGCGTACAGGGAGGCAAATGCCGAAGTGGATGCTGAGATGATAAAAGATATAAATGACTTAATCAATTGTCTTCTTGATGAGACCATCGTTGCGGATTACCTCCTATCATCTTGAGGAATCCAACATACTCCTTGTGACCTGGAGATCTGCCCACGAAGGAGACTCCGGTGGCGGGAATAGCGGTTCACATGACCTCCCTGGTTTGGCTCTATCTTATCTCTACATTGAACCCGGGAGCACAAGAAGTTGCGTAAAGTCCAAGAACAGCACTGTGTAACTCTTAAGCTTGAGCCGGGATTCCCATTTTCGAATCCAGGGTGGCTGTCAGTGTACACCGAAAAGACAGGTGTCAGGTATCAGGTATCAGGTTTCAGAAGAGCGGGGGCTAGGGGCTAGGTGCTGGGGGCTGGAGGAAAGCAGATCACGCCGTCTGGGTGGTCAGGGTTGGCAGCGCCGCAATCCGAAATGACTCGCCCTCCCTGGAAATCGCCCTTCAAGGAGGCATTGAACGAGAGCTGAAAGGGCTGGTCTGGTTTCTCACCCACTAGTGTCCTGAGTCAGAAGAGGGTTGAATAAATCCGCTGCCGGCTGGAAGCCGGCGCTACAGGTAGCGCCGCCGTCCCGGCGGCAATTGACTCAGGACACCAGGTATGGACCTCCGGAGCGGCTTCATCGCGTTCACCCCGATCCCGAAGTCGCGAGAAGCAGGCCCCGTGCGCCAATCATGATGGCGGACGGGGCACGCCGGTTCGTTCGGTTCTGGAAGGAAAGGGTTAAGCTCTGGACCCCGTTCCAACTTGCTCTGGTCTCCCTCTCGTCGCCAGTCCCTGGAACAGTTGGAACGGTACTCGGAGCCCATTCCCAACTTCCGGATCGGGGTTCAGACCCGCATAAATACAGATGACGACGAACGCCCGAAGATTCGTAGCTACAGTTCAAATCGGGAATCTGGGTCAGGATCCCATGCCGGTCAAAAGAGTCAAGTAGTCAATCCACTCGGGCACCGTGGCCATGCGCAGGCCGGGCTACTTCCTGGGAGTTGGTTCGGGGGGCTTGCTGGGAGGAGGTTTCATCATCGTGGAAAACAGTTCCCCGACTTTGGCGCGCAAGGTCGCCTCAGCAGATCCCACCACCTGTTCTGTCCTTTGCGTAAGCTGCTCTGCCAGGTCCCCTCGCAGCGTGGTGAGTGAGGACTCCACACCTTCATAGGATTGCTCAGCGCTCTGCCGGATGCGCTCCTCGGCGTCTTTAATCAGGACTTCTACCTGTTGCCGGAACGCCTCCAGGGTGTCACGAACGACTTCCTCCGTTTGGTTCCGAAGGATTTGAAGAGCCGATTCCATCAGTTGCGCCGAGCGCTGCTCCAGCTCGGCCAGTTGCAAATCAACGGTGGGGAGGCTGGGCGGGGGCCGCGGGCGCGCGTGGAATTGCAGGGGGAGGCGACACCAGGCCTTTGGGGACCGTCACGGCCGCAGGCTCACGCTCGGGCTGGGCAGGACGGCCATGCACCAGCGTTTCCGCTATTATCTGCCAATCCGCCAGCGGGTTTTCAAGCCCCCAGAGGTTCTGAGGCTTGAGCAGTTGCACGGCAATGTGGTGCCCGGTTTCGCCAGGCGAGTCTTCCCACACATGGACGCAGACGGCCTTCGCCGACAGGTTGGCGCGGGGACAATCCAAGGTCACCAGCATGCCGACCAGTACCTGATGGGTCGTCCGCACCCGGCAGCCGTGCAGGTTGACGATGGAGGTTTCAGTTTCCTCGCGAAAGGCTTGGCCCGCCGCATCGCGACCCGACAGGATCATGGGACAGACGTAATCGACACGCGTCGAGCGGCGCCCCGCCGCTCCGGGATCCTGTCTAGGTGGACGCTTCGCAAAGGGGCTTTGACCCATAGA
>Ga0315279_10000357_pt1 | contig 94278 bp, 91 predicted proteins | sample YL17G06_20_MG_FD_203694 | JGI IMG/M metagenome (GOLD analysis project Ga0315279, IMG submission 203694) | Sediment microbial communities from Yellowstone Lake, YNP, Wyoming, USA - YL17G06_20 | ecosystem: Environmental > Aquatic > Freshwater > Lake > Sediment | place: USA: Wyoming | collected... | reverse complement strand
AGATTACCATAGTTACTTCAAAGATCAGCTAAGTTATCCACATATCCACAATATTAACAAAAAGAAAAAAGTAGCAAAAAAGAAAAAGGGCTACTACTACTTGCGATAGATTCGGGAAAGACCTAAACAAATTACTTGACAAACAGATTTTTTTGCGTATACTTATAATTGAAAGTTTGAAAATCTTAGGTGCTTTGAATTCCTAGGGAGGCCCCAGAGGCTTCTCGGGAGTTATTTAACCCGAGCTAGGTCGCAAACGTCTTGCGATTAGCCGGGTTTTTGTTTAGCCCTTGTCGCAAGTTTGCGGCGAGGGTTTTTTATTGAAGGAGATAAGCGATGCAGATCGACGGAATTCTAATTAGAGCAGCCATTGCACAAAAAGGCATGAAGTGTTGGCAGATAGCGAAACAATTAAATATGAGCGATTCATATTTGTCCTACCTATTAACCGGAAGAAGGAAGGCGAGCGCAATTTTTCTTTCGCGATTAGGTAAATTTCTCAATGCGGATCCAAGGTCTTTGCTTTTAGATTCCGGCCGGCGCCCGGTAAATAAACGCCAACAGGATGATCATGTTGCAAATCCAGTTCCTGCGCAGGGCGGCACAAAAAAGCCGTCCTGCCTTCTTAAAAAAAGGGGACACAAATGAATGCGAAAGAAGTAGTCAGACGTGAAAAGGAGCATTTTGAAATAATCACTCAGCTTGAGAAGGATTTGAAAAGCGCAGTAGATGAATCTCGCCGTACGGCAATCGGGACTAAAATATCACAGGAGAACGCAGCCTTTCGCAAATTCAGCATCACGGTTTTACGAGAGAAAGTCGCTGAAATTGACAGGACCTTAAAGCGATATGCGACAGATAAGGCAGGCCTGGAACGGCAGATCGGCAAGCTGGATGATCTGCAAAAAATTTTATTGGCAGATCGAGTTCGTGTAGCCAAAGCCTTAAAGGAACTCGGTGAAAATATTTAGAGAAATCAGGAGACTACTTAAAGCCAGGAGGTACAAAATGGAAACCATGCAGCTGAACAACGATATTAAAAAAATCAACGACGAAGTCGCTATCTTAATACAGGCAAAAGGCGATACCGAAAAAATTCTGCAGGACAAGAAGGTTGAATTGCAAAATTTGTTGGCGAATGAGGCGTTAGGTAAAAATCAAAAGAAAATAGAACCGCTGCGCCAGGAGATAGCCAATTTTGAAAAGGACCTGCAGAGAATTATTGATACACTCGCCGGGCTTACCATGCAGAAAGGCCAGGCCGAACAGGGCTTAAAGGATTCCACTGTTAGCCGGCTGACTCAGGAATTGCACGAAATCGATTCCGACGTTCTCTTGAAATTAAAAGAAAAGCTTTTCTTACTTCAGAAGATTGTCGACCTTGAATCGCAGATAGAACAGGTTTTTGATGAAGTGCAGCAGAAAAAAGCTGAATTGTCCTGCTTAGGCGCGCCAGCGATAATGGGCATGGATTTCATTCCATTGAATATTTGGGGCATGAATATTAAGCATGAGTTGGTAGGAAAATTCCTGCCCTTGGATGATCGAGGCCTTAAGGAAGAAATAGATCACATCGACAAGATCCTAAAAGAGGTGAACAATGGCTGATACCATCGGAACACTTCTGGTAGAAATATCGACTGAGGCATCAAAGCTTAATGCCGGACTCAAAGATGCCGAGGCCAAGGTCCAGGCTACCGCCGGCAAGATAAGCGAGGTAACCACCAAGATCGCCCTGGGCATGACGGCTGTCGGTGCGGCTATTACGGGAGCATTTGCGCTGATGATCAAGGCTTCGGTTGATTATGGCGACCAGATTTATGAAACAAGTCAACGTACCGGGGTCGCAGTTGATACTTTGTCCCGGCTTAAGTACGTAGCGGATCAGACAGAGAGTTCTTTTGAAGCAGTGGCCATGGGACTTAAATTTCTCAACAAGAACATTTATGAGGCCACGTCCGGCAATAAAAAGGCAAACGAATCTTTCCGGGCACTTGGCATCACCCTCAAAGATGAGGTTACCGGTGAAACCCTAAAGGCCGAGGAAGTCTTCTTCAAGATAGCCGATGCCTTCCAGGGGATCGATGATGCGGCCACAAAAACCGCCCTGGCTATGCAGATCTTCGGCCGGCAAGGAGAAGCACTTATTCCTATCCTTAATCTTGGCTCGGGGGAAATCAAGCGGCTTTCTCAAGAAGCTGAAAGGCTCGGGCTTGTATTAACATCCGAGAATGCAAAGGCAATTGACCAATTCAGTGACAGTAGTAAATCTTTGAAGGCGGCTTTTAGCGGATTATGGTTGGAGATCTCTCAACTTCTCATACCGGCATTAGAGAATTTGATTAAGTTTGCCACGAATATGGTGGTAAAAATCCGAGGATGGATAGAGGCGCATGAAATTTTAAGCGGGGTCTTGGCTGGGGTGACATTAGCATTCGGGGCATTGCTTTTAGTAATAGGGCCTCTTGTTCTTGTGTTTAATCAGGTAATCCAGGCTGTTTTGTTTCTCAATTTTTTATTTCCTAAACTTACTTTAAATATCAACGCCCTGGGGGTTGCGTTAAAGGCCTTAAATATTGTAACAATAGCCGCGGCCGCCGCATTCGCCGGCTGGAAACTGGGCGAATGGATAGAGAACAACGCGGGCAAGATTCAGAAATTCGAACAGCGAATAAAGGCACTTTGGGATAGCATCTTTCATAAACCTAAGGGGCCGGTGATGGAATTTGGCTGGGGCAAGCCAGAGGCCCCGGCTGCGCCATCCGGGGAAACTCCGTCAGTCCCCTCCGCGGGAATAGATGAGACGATAAATTTGGTTGAGCGCCATGTTCAAAAACTTAAGGAGCTGAACGAATCCTATATCGCAGGAAGAATAACGGCCATGCAATACTACGAGGCTGTAAAGACATTACATAAGGACGGCCTTGATGCAACCATTGCTCTTGGGGATGCTGTAAGAGATCTTGCCTACGCGACAGGCGATCTCAATGATAAAAAAATGCAGGAGGCTATAGTTATTGAAGAACTTACAAGGGCCGTGCAGGAGTATGGCCGCATCAAGGCAGAACTTGCTAATCAGGATCAGATTGACCAGGCAAATTCTCTCAATGCCGCCACGAACTTCTTGCGGACCCTGCAGAGCATGCACGTGACCATCTGGCAGGGGATATTTGACTTTGTAAATATGGGCGTGCAGAAAATGTCCCAGGGGCTCACTACCGCAATATCCAGTATTATTCTTGGGACACAAAAAGCAGGAGAAGCATTCAAAAATTTTGGCAAGATGATGGTCGAGGCGATAGTGGAGTTCCTCGTCCAGTGGGCCGTGCAGGCGGCGATATCGATTGCCATGGGTTGGGCGTTGGCAAAAATAGTTACCAAGGTTGCCGATCAGATTGCTCAAGCTTGGCTACGAGCCGCGATATTGGCATCCGTAGCAACGATGGGGGGCGCGGATATTGCAGGAGTTGCAGGATTGGCCGGTGCAATGGGTGCGGGCATGGCCTTATTTAAGGGCATGCAAACAGCAGGAACTGCTACCGAATTGACCACCCTGGGCGAAGGCGGCATAGTTACGCAGCCGACCCTGGCACTCATCGGGGAGAGGGGCCCGGAGATGGTGGTGCCGCTGGGCAAAATGGGCAATACCATAAACAACTATATCACGATTGAGTCGCCCATAATAAATAACGACATGGACATCAGGGAGCTCGCCGAGAAGTTGGGCGAGAACGTCAAAGACGAAATGAAGAGGCCATAAAAGGAGATGAGAACATGGTTGTGCTGCCAGTAAATTATTTTTTGGGATTTCTTAGTGGGGCAGTTTTTATGGTCATAGTTATAAGTTATCTTTATTATTTGGGAATCAAGGCCAAGGCGAGGAATGTTGATTTAAGGAGCTGAGATGCCGGTAAAAGGCGCGGATGTAATAGCGAAGAATTTAAAGTCATTCGGCGGCGGTTTCCTTAAGCACGTCAACAGGACGATGCAGCACGTCTCGAAGATCCTGGACGTCGAGGTCACCAACAATATAAACCTGACGGACCATAGCCTTCAGGAGCTGCGACGCGCAGGGCATCCTTACCGAATAGGAGGCCCAGGCCTTCATCACCCGGAGCCCTGGAAAGTACACATGCAGTCGGGACAACTTTTTATGAGTAAAAAAAGCGGCATTGAGGAAGCGGATATTACAGGGGGGAATTTAAGGACCAGAGCATGGGCAGGCGTGGACGAGAATCTCGCCCCGCATGCTCTATATTTGATTTTTGGGACCAGCAAGATGATTCCCCGGGATTTCTTGACGCCGGCACTGAATACAGCAAAAGGTCCGGCGCTGGAATATTTAAAGCGTAACCTAAGAGACTTTGTTTTTAACTTTAAGGCTGTAGAAAAATAAGGAGGATGCAAAAATGTCAAAATCATTAAAAGAGTTGCAGGGAATTTTAGACAAAAGATGCGGAATCGCGACGGTTAAGGAATCGGACTATGATCGAAATACCCGGGAGATCCTGGATATAAAACTGCGATTAGAAAGAATAAGGAATGGCCTCAACGCAATAAAGGGTTTACCTCAAAGCAGTCCATTGCTGAGAGAATCCCTGGAGTTTGATTTAGATAGGCGCGCCGGCAACAAGGCCGACAAAAGCGGCGGCAAAACAAAAACCGATCACGACCTACTCGCTGAATCTTATAGCCCGACGTATAATGCACACGCCCGATGCCAACAGTGCGGCTGGTCGGGAGATGTAACCGTTGAACGCGGTAGATTTGTCAGTGGCACTGCATGCCCGGGCTGTGGCGTTAGCCCTGGGGTACTCATACGAGAAAGCAATTCGACAGCATCACTGCGGGCAGATCTTCAAGAATCTCTCGATGCGCGCGCTTCTGAAGGAGACAGCCGCGATATCCGGGAATCGGCAGCGAAGGGTTCCGCGAGTGATTCTATAATTGATCTGCGCGAATCGGCATATGAGGACAACACGATTACTTTTACTCTATCGGAAGGCAACCCGGACGATTTTGTCGGGAAGAAGATTTATTTGAACCGCCCGACTGCAGCTGAGAAGCGCGAACGTCCGGAGAGAAGCCTCAAGGACTGGGTGGGGACCGTGGCTGAGTCTTTCCTTGAAAAGCGTAAAGTCATAGTTAAGGCGCTTATCCACGATACAAAATTACAACAGCTCCTCGAGAATTCAGCATCCCGAAAGGCGATCGGGATTACGGTAGACAGCGGGAATTTGTGCTTTGTGACGGATGGGCAGGGACTGAGTTGAGGCAGTAAGTGAAAAAAAGACTTGACTTTTTACACATAAAAATGTACAATATTTATGAAGGAACGAGGCGATGGTGGACGAAAGCACAGCGATATCGCTGGCCTGACCATCAAAGTTTCGCGTGTGAATTCGGACGTTCCGAACTCGACTTCAACAAGATAATTCTGTTGAACGTTGGGTTCGGATTTTTGCATTTTAGGAGCCCAGCGCTTTATGCAGTTGGGCTTTTTTGTTGAGATGATAAATAAAGAACTTGCAAACCAAATCAGAAAAAGCCAAAACCTGAGGCTGAGGCACCTTGCCGAACGCACAGGGTTATCGGTTAGTTATATGGGGCAGATTTTTGGCGGCCGCCTGGCAATGATTCCAAGGCCGACACAGAAGAAGATTGCCCGGGCCCTGGGAGTTAAGGAATCCTTAATTTTTAATGACCATACACGAACAGACAAAAATGAACCCAAACCTCTCCCTTAGCGAAATTCAAATTATCCCCGTAAAGCCTCGAGATGGCCTCGTGGCTTTCTGCAGCTTTGTTCTAAACGGCGTATTCTACATTGGCGATGTCCGGATTGTCACCCGCCTCGATGAGCCCGGGTACCGCCTCAGTTATCCCTTTAAAATTTTAGGCACCACTGGAAAAAAACTCCACATCTGTCATCCCTTAAATTCTGAGACCGAGCAATTCATTTCAAAACAGGTTATCGCAAAGTATGAGGAACTCTTGGAGCAGGGCAATAGGCATAACACATGGAAGGCTACATAAAGCTTTACCGGAAGATTAAAGAGAACAAATACTGGCTCGAGCCGCGCAAATTTAGCAAGGCTGAGGCCTGGATAGACCTTCTGCTTAGGGCAGGCTTCAAGGATAAGGAGCTGGTCTTGGGGAACCAGAACTTAAATTTGAAGGCCGGGGAGTTTGTGACTAGCCAGGCCAAACTAGCGGAAGCATGGAAATGGGACCGGGAAACGGTAAATGCGTATCTCCGCAGACTAAAAGCTGACGAAATGCTCGGCTACAGAACCAGCAACAAATTTACCGTGATAACTATATGCAACTGGGACAATTACCAAAATCCAGACAAAGAAAATCCCGCAACAAATCCGACAGCAAATCCAGCAGCACTCCGACAACAAAACCGACAACAAACCGACAACAAAACCGACACAATCAATAATGGTAATAAAGATAATAATGTAAAGAATGATAAGAATAAAGAAAGAAGCACGGCCGATTCGGCTTCGGCTTGTCCTGACAGCCAAGCCTTGCCGGCTTCTTTAGGAGAATCTTTAGAAGCATACAAAGGCCGCACAATCGAAACGCAGTCAGAACTCGAGCTGTTGATAAACAAGTTTGGGCGGTCGGCTATCGCAGGGGCAGTTGAGGCAGGCGATATCAAACTGGCTGAGGGGATAGAAATTCGATGAATTCGACGATTCCCTTAAAAAGGGGAATGCTGCTATTGCCGCCGGTTACTCAAAGAGTTATGCAAGGGCTAAGGCTTATAGGATTGAAAGGTCGGCAAAGGTAGGCATGGTGGATGAATTTGAGCAGGCTGGTCTTAACTGATGTTATGAATGTTATCCCTTATTAAAAAGGGAATATGGTCCTACAGAACAGCCCCGCGGTCAGCGGGACCAGGAGAAAAAATTATGAGCGAGAAAAGCTTAGTTCCGGCAAAAAACGCAACAATTCTTAACGAATACCACCCGCCTCAAAAGTTGCAGCGCTTCGTTCAAGTTCTTTTTTCTGATGAAGTTGCCGGGAATAAAACGGAAGCTGAACGCAGGACTGGAGTTATAAAAGAGAAGTTCTATTATCACCTGAAGCATAGCCCGAGTTTTAGGGAATGGGTAAATGAGCAACGTAAGGAATACCGGGTTCGGAACGCGCCCCTGGTAGACGCGCAACTAATCGCCGCGGTTAAACGAGGCGATGTCATGGCCATGAAGCTTTGGTATCTGCTAGGCGGCGAGCTAAAGACCCCGGGCCTGCAGCTCAATCAGCAGTTTAATATAGAGGCTCAATCCGATGATAAAAATAATCCTTGGGTGAAATATTCCGATGACGTCCTCCGTGCGTTTATCGAAATGTCCCGGGAAGTAGAAGAGATCATTCTTAATAATTCCGTTAAGGACGAGGCGATTGATATAGAATCATTTGCTCATGGCTATTTTGGGCAATGCATACGTAAGCGGCCGTTTCTTTTTAAGAAGATTTTAGATGAGGCGCTAAAGAACGCCTTGGCCATTGAGGCCAAAAAAGTCGAAGAAACGCAACCCCCAAGGCCTTGATTAACAGGTTAGAAGTTAAATGGTTAGCAAACAATCCTCCCGGTCATTTTGAGGCAATCCAAAGGGGGAATATGAGTAAAAAGAGCAGGCAAACAATCGGTCGATTGTTTGGCTAGGGGGGGGCGGTAAAATAGAAGCTATTTATCTGTTTATTTTAGGGTTTTTCATAGCTTACTTTCTGGTTAAAAAAGAGGTACCCATGCATAAGAAGCCAGGGGCTTCAAAGACTTATCGATGCATCTGCTGTGTGTGCGAGGCAGTGCTTAATATAACGCCGGCAAAGTTAAAGAGGCTTGACCCCGGGTTTTTCGGGAAGGAAGAAAGCTTTACCGGACCTTGTCCGCGCTGCAAAGCGAGGCTGGTCGTTTGGGTTCACCCGGATCCTTCCGGCCAGTACATGGTCAGTGAGAAGATAGGGAATCTATGGAAGCTAACACGGCACCTCTAAGAGCCAAAAGAAAATTGAACAGCCTACAAGTTATTCGTTTATACTGCCTACAATGCCAGGGGGGAAGGCAATTTTACAAGAGGGTTAAGAATTGCAAAGAGGTAAATTGTCACTTGTGGGTGTTTCGTTTTGGCAGGAATCCCCATATGGACAGAACCGGGAAAAGCAAACTATGGGGAAAAATCCTGGGAGTGTCAACAGGATAGGCCTTTTTTGGCAAAAGGTCTATGGGCAAAGTGCCGACCTTTTTAAAAACGCAGGGCAAAAGGTATCAAGCTATGGTTAAACCGAGAAAATCGCGCTACGGGGCAGCCAGAGGCCTTTCTGTTATGATGGCAAAAGGCATGAAACGGGATCATGGCAAGGACCGCTGGGACCTGGTGCCCTGGGACGTCATGCAGGACATCGTAAAGGTCTTAACCTATGGCTCAAAGAAGTACACACCGGACAACTGGAAACAAGTCGAGCCGTACCGGGAGCGCTACTTTGCCGCGTGCCTGCGGCATCTGTCGGCCTGGCGCAATGGCGAGCTCATCAATAAGGAAACTAAGCTGCCGCACATAGTGCACGCGATAACGGATTTAATCTTTATCGCTTGGAAAGATAAACATGCGGCCAAGAAAGGAAAGGCATCTTAGAAGGTCATGGACTTATCTTTTACAATCGTAGGGATTCCAGTAGCCAAAGGCAGGCCGAAGTTCTTCAGACGCGGCGCCTTCGTGGGCACGTTCACGCCCGAGAAGACCAGGACCTACGAGGATTCGGTGATCAGCCAGGCAATTCAGTACAAGCCGGACCGGCCGATGGAGTGTCCTCTCAGAGTGACCTTGCGATTCTTCTTTCCGGCGCCGGCATCAATGTCGAAGAAGTTGCGGCTGCTTGCTGAAGGCGAAGTCTTATTTGTTCCAAAGAAACCGGATATCGACAACTTGATTAAGAGCATCCTGGATCCGTTCAATGCGATCTTCTGGCAGGACGACAAACAGGTTGTGGTCGTGACGGCAGAGAAGCGGTATTCCCCGCGGCCTCGAGTCGAGGTCCTGATTCAAGAGTGTCAACCGGATGGGCTTTAAGATGGATAAGCGTTTCATTAACATCGAAGAACTGGTCCAGTACATCGGCGTGAGCAAGAATACGATTTACTCTTGGATCTGGCTTAAGAAGATTCCCTACATTAAGATGGGGAAGCTTGTCCGTTTTGATTTGCGGGAAATAGATTCCTGGGTTGCCGAGAACCATGTGGCAGCGAAATAATACCTTGACATATCTTGACACGCGCGGTAGACTTACGCTTATGGAGAAACGCTTTCAGATAAGAGACATTGAGGAAAGATTACGCATTACCCGCAGGACGTACTATCGCTGGGAAGCGGCCGGCAAGGTGCCGAAGGCGAAGCGCAATCCTATGAGCAATCAGCGCTACTGGACGGAAGCGGATATCAAGAAGCTTAAAAAGCTGGCAGGCAGGGCATAATGGGCAAATATAAAAAAGGTGGCAACTGGTATATTGACTTCTACGTCCACGGAAAACGCAAGCGTGAAAAGATAGGCCCTTCTAAGGTCCTCGCCGAGACGGTCCTAGCCAAAAGGAAAGTAGAAATCGCCGAGAATAGATTCCTGGATATCCGCAAGGGCCTGAAGGTTAAATTTGAAGAACTGGCCGCGATGTATCTCGAGCTGCACGCCAAGCCAAATAAGAAATCCTGGCATTCCGACGAGGATACGACGAAGCTTTTGAAGAAATATTTCGGCGGCAGATACCTTGCGGAGATCACGCCGCTTTCAGTAGAGAAATTTAAGATGGAGCGCGCCAAGAAAGTTTCGCCGGCGACAGTTAACCGGGCCCTGGCTTGTTTAAAGTGCATGTTCAATAAAGCGATTCAATGGGGCAAGGCAGACATGAACCCGGTCAGGCAGGTTAAGCTTTTTAAGGAAGATAACAAGCGGATCCGCTATCTCGAGAAAGAGGAAATCGCGAAGCTGCTGGCCAGGTGCCGCGGGTATCTTAAGGCCGTAGTGATTCTGGCGCTAAACACCGGCATGCGCAAGGGCGAGATCCTGAATTTGAAATGGCATGACTGCGACTTCCGGCATAATATAATTTATCTCTATAACACCAAGAACGGAGAGAAGCGGGAAATCCCGATGAATGAGCAGGCCCGGGTCGCTTTGATTAAGGTCCGCAAGCATCCGGAGAGCGCGTATATCTTCTGCAACAAGAGGGGCGATCCGATTAAAGATATTAAAAAATCTTTCTTTACAGCGCTCGACAAAGCGGGTATAATACAATTTCATTTTCATGATCTGCGGCACACCTTCGCCTCGCATTTGGTGATGTCCGGGGTTGATTTGAATACAGTACGCGAGCTCATGGGCCACAAGTCCCTAGAAATGACGCTTAGATACAGCCACCTCTCGCCGGATCATAAGCAGCGCGCGGTGGACATTTTAGGGCAACGGATGGACACTATTTGGACACCAGAGGCCATAAAAGAAAAAGTGACCGAAAAGCCCATCTCCGTAACTATTTGATAATAGGTCGATTGTAAAATATTCGGGCCCATAGCTCAGTGGTAGAGCAGGTGACTCATAATCACTTGGTCGGAGGTTCGAACCCTTCTGGGCCCAGAGGGGCATTTAGCTTAGCCTGGTTAGAGCGCGTGCCTCACATGCACGAGGTCAGAGGTTCAAATCCTCTAATGCCCACCATTTTTTAGAGGTGAGAATTGGTTATGAATTTTTAGTTAGTTGAATTGGCGCGAGTAAGGCATTAAAACGCATGATGAATGATATTAATTATCTAGTCCCTCTAAAAAGGAACAATTCCAGTGGTGGATTTCAATTTGAAGGAGCAAATTAGCAAGTTGGTTGCGCTGCAGGCAATCGATACCCAGATTTATAACCTGGAGACGGAGAAGAATTCTAAACCCGAGGAGATTAAAAAATTAGACACTGCCTTTGAGGAGAAAAAACAACATCTGGCAGACCTGGAAAAGAAGCTGCTGGACCTGCAAAAACAAAGGAAAGGGAAGGAACTCGACCTGGGTTCGAAAGAAGAAGTAATTAAAAAGAACCAGACCCAGCTTTACCAGTTAAAGACAAATAAAGAATACGCAGCGATGTTGAAAGAGATTGCAGGGACAAAGGCAGATATATCAGTAATTGAGGACGGGATACTCGGCATCATGGAGCAGGCGGACGCGGCAAAGGATGAGATTGCCAGGGAAAAGGAAGTTCTTAAGGGGGAAGAAGGCAAACTTAGCATGGAAAAAAACAAGATTCAGGTACGCATCAAAGAGATAGACGACAGGTTAGCACAGCTTAGGGCCGATAGGTCAAGGGCAACGTCCGGTATTGATGCTAAGATTATGGGTCAATACGACCGGATTATGAAGGGCCGCGACTGGCTCGCTATTGCGTTGGTCAAGAACAATGCCTGTCAGGGGTGTTTTATGAACGTGCCTCCCCAGGTGATTAACCTGATAAAGATGTATGACCAGCTGGTGGTCTGCGAGGTCTGTCAGAGGATTTTGTATATAGACGATAATGAGCCTGCTTGAGATGTATATCGACGGAGCCTCGAAGGGTAATCCCGGGCCGTCCGGAATAGGCGCTGTAATTTGTCAGAACGGACAAGTAATTAAAAATCTTTCGGCTTATATCGGTACTGCTACCAATAATGTTGCGGAATACCGCGCATTAATCCGGGCCTTAGAGGAAGGATTGATACTTAAGGCGCAGAACGTAAAAATAAATACCGACAGCCAGCTTCTTTGCAATCAGATGAATAAAGTCTATAAGATAAAAAGCCCGAATATATCGGGGCTGTACCGGCAGGCGCAGCATCTTATACAAGGTTTTAAGAATTTTCAAATAAATTATATTCCCCGCACTGAGAACCGCGGAGCGGATAAATTAGCTACTCTGGCGATAAGGCAGGAGTTGCGCGGGAAATGCGGGGCTTGAAGGTTTTTGATAATTGGGCAGGAAAAGCGGTCGCCCTTGAGGCTTAGGCGTCAGGGGAGGAAAGTCCGGGCTCCAAAGGGTAGCGTAGTGGGTAATGCCCACCCTTACGGCGCATAGCCATAAGAGGATAAGAGCCACAGAGACGAGTAGCAGTTGAAGGCTGTCGGGAAAATCAGATCCTGCGGATGCGCAGCATCCGCAGGATCATCTCGCATCCTTCGGCTGCGAGATGAAACGCGGTAATCTCTACGCGGAGCAAGGCCAAGTATTCCCGTTATTTGAAGCGACCCGCTTCAGAAATATTAAAGGGAGGGTAGGCTGCTAAAGGGGCGGTAGTAATATCGCCCTTGAGACGAATGACCGCAAGGCCGCAGAAAGATTAACAGCGGCAGGACAGAACCCGGCTTACCTGCCCAATTTTAAATTTAGGAGTGACCACGCCATTATGAAAAAGCTGTTATTAGTGTTTTTGTTGAACGGTATATTTTTTGTTCCCGATGCGCTTGCCTTCTGGAAAGACCTCAGCAGTGAGCAGGTTGAGCAGGCAATAGCGTACGGTAAAGATCTCTCTAATAACTTAGACGCAGGTTCCGAGTGGTCAGTCCGTTCCGAGCGTATGGCCGGGTGGGTTGAATTGACCACACCCTTCCGCGTCTTGGCCAAGTTAGCCAGGGAATACTCATTGAAATCAAAGGAAATACCGCTTAAGGATATAAAAAAAGTAATCACCCCGTATAAGAGTAAATTAATCTTCGATTACTATCATTATGATATAGAAAAGAGATTCACCAGCGAGGCGACCAGCGAGTATTTTGCCACCTTAAGAACTGCAGTGGATAAAATCATCTATCCTCTCAGGTATGATAAAGGAACGGAGTCGGTAACGAAGATCAGCCTGGAATTTACGTTTTCATCGGCCGATATTGAGCCCGATTCGCTGATCCTTCTTCTTATACGCGAGCCTTCCGGTTACGAACATCCGTTTGGCTTTGATTTAAACAGGGTCCGTTAGCCGACACGAGATACATTGTTAATAGAGCGGATTAAATAATAATAATTTTTTTTAAGTAAACCCCCACACCTTTACAGGTAAAAGTGTGGGGGTAAAGGGAGGAAGCAATGTCCGGACATTCAAAATGGAAAACCAATAAAGGCAAAAAGGCGGCGGCAGACGCCGTTAAGGGCGCTGTCTATACCAAGTTGATTAAGGAGATAGTCGTGGCCGCGCGGGGCGGCGGCGGCGATCCCGGTACCAACTCCCGGCTGCGCATGCTTATCGCCAAGGCGCGCGAAGCGAATATGCCTTCGGATAACGTCAAGACCGCGATAAAACGCGGCACCGGAGAGCTGCCCGGTATCGTCTACGAAACCGTGATGTACGAATGCTACGGCCCCTCCGGTATCGCCATAATGATTGAGACCCTTACGGATAATAAGAACCGCACTTCCGCTGAATTGCGCAATATCCTTTCCAAAAAAGGCGGCAATCTGTCCGGTTCGGTAGCCTGGATGTTTTCTAAAAAAGGTTACATCCTTGTCGATAAACCGATAAATATGAAAGAGGATGATTTGATGGATGTAGTTTTGGAGGCTGGCTGCGAGGATATGAAGAGCGATGAAAAGAGCTATGAAATTACCTGTCCAGCTCAGGATCTGGAGAAGATAAAATCCGCCCTCAAGGATAAAGGCATCAATTGGCAGACGGCGGAAGTCACCATGGTCCCCAGCTCAACGATAAAGGTTACCGGTTCAGAGGCAAAACAGGTTTTAGAGTTGATAGATACCCTTGAGGAACACGAGGATGTCCAGAACGTTTATGCTAATTTTGACATCCCCGACGATATCTTAGAGCAGGCCGGCACTAATTAGAATGAGAATACTCGGTGTTGACCCCGCTTTGACCATTACCGGATACGGAGTAATCGAAGCAAAAAAGAACAAGTTATATGTTATTGAGGCGGGGATAATTTCCACCGATTCGGCAGAGTTAATCCAGTCCCGCCTGGCTAAGATTTACCGCTCTGTCTTAAGCCTGATAAAAGAGTTAAAGCCCGAAGCGATGGTCCTGGAGAAGCTCTACGCGCATTACCGGCACCCCACTACCGCTTATCTTTTGGGCCAGGCGCGCGGGGTAATCTGCCTTACCTGCGCAAAAGGCGAGATTCCCTTATTTGAATATGCGGCAACGCGGGTAAAGAAGGCAGTGGTAGGTTCGGGCGCGGCATCTAAATTCCAGGTCCAGAGGATGGTAGCCGGCTTACTCGGCCTTAAAAGCCTGCCCAGGTATATGGATGTAACCGATGCCCTGGCCCTGGCTATTGCCCATAGTTATATAGCTAAGAGTTTAGTAACTAGTAACCACTAACTGGTAACTAGTAATTTTACCGGGAGAAGCATGATTGCGCGAATTTCCGGAAAAGTAATCGAAAAGGGCGTAAATAACATCATTATCGACATGGGGGATATTTGTTATGAAGTTTGCCTTCCCACAACGGTTATGGAGCGCCTGGAAGAGAATATCAGCGCCGAGGGGAGAATCAATCTTATAACCTACCATTATTTTCAGGTTGAGCCGTCCCGGAGCACTCCTATTCTCGTGGGCTTCCTGAACGAAATAGAGAAAGAATTTTTTGAGATTTTTATTACGGTTTCCGGCATCGGGCCGCGGGCGGCTTTAAAGGCGCTGAATAAGCCGATCTCTTTGATTGCCCGGGCAATAGACAGTTCGGATATCGAATTTCTTAAGTCTTTGCCCGGCATCGGCGAACAACGGGCAAGAGAAATCGTGGCCAAGTTGCAGAAAAAAATAGGCAAATTCGGATTGATCCGCGACCGGAATTTTGCAATCAAAGAAAAGAAACACGAGGACATCGAACAGGATGCCCTGTCCGTATTGATGCAGCTGCAGTATAAAAAATCAGAGGCACAGGAGATGATCAGAAAAGCCCTTTCCCGCCAGCCGCAGGTCTCTACGACTGAGGAATTGCTTAATGAAGTTTACCGGCAGAAGGTACATCAGCGCGAATAGCGGGCATTGGCGGGTGGCCAAGATTTAAAGGTAATCGCGGGGCCATTTGATAAAACCTATTTAGGCAACGTTGGTGCAGCATATGGGAACAGACGGCATTAAGGCGTTAATCGAGGCATTATTATTCAGCAGCGATAAGCCTGTTTTAATTGAACAGATCCGGAACGTATTCGGGGAATTAGAACCCGTAGAGGTAAGAAACGTCCTGGAGGAATTAAAGAAAGATTTGGAAACCGCTAACCGGGGTATGCGTATAGTCGAGGTTGCCAATGGTTTCCAGATGGTCACCGCGCCGGACTTTTCTTCTTACCTGAGGAAGTTTTATAAGCAGAAAAACCGGGGCAGGCTCTCCCGGTCGGCCTTAGAGACCTTGGCGATAATCGCCTATAAGCAGCCGGTGACGCGCCTGGAGATCGAATCTATCCGGGGCGTTAACGTTGACGGTGTGGTCAGCCATCTCACGGAGTTAGGAGTTATACGTATTTCCGGGAGAAAGCAGGCGCCGGGCAGGCCTTTTGTTTACGGCACCACCAGGGAGTTTTTGGAATATTTCGGGTTAAAGTCGCTGGATGAATTGCCGAAGATGGAAAACTTTTCTTCCCTGGCTGCACCCGAGGCGGCCGGCAGCGATAATAAAGTTGAAGCGACAGATGCGCCTAAGGGGCCCGAGCAAAAAGAAGATAAACCGGAGGAATCAAATGAACCTCAATGAGCTGAGAATAAAGATTGATATTATAGATGAGCGTATTTTGCAATTATTGAACAAGCGCACCACGGTAACCTCCAGGATCGGAAGGTTAAAGAGGAAATACGGACATGGCGCATATTCGCCTGACAGGGAAATCCAGATCCTCAGAAAATTAAAGTCTTTGAATAAGGGGCCTTTGCCGGCGGCTGCTCTGGAGAAGATATACTGCGAGATTATGTCTTCGGCTATTTCTTCGGCTAACCCGGTTAAGGTCGCCTATTTGGGGCCTCAGGCTACTTTCACCCACCTGGCGGCGCAAAAGAGGTTCGGCTCGCAGATTGAGTATATTTCCTGTAGCAATATTACGGACGTGTTCCTGGAAGTGGAGAGAGATGGCGCGGATTATGGTGTAGTGCCGATTGAGAATTCTATTGAAGGGGTGGTTACGCATACCCTGGATATGTTCGTGGATTCCGACCTTAAAATCTGCGCGCAGATATTGCTGGATGTTTCGCATAATCTGTTATCAAAGAGCCCGCTGGATAAAATAAAACGGGTATATTCTAACCCGCAGGTTTTTGGCCAGTGCCGGCTCTGGCTGCAGGATAACCTTAGCCTTGCGGATAGAATCGAGGTATCCAGCACGACCCGTGCCGCGCAGATAGCTTCCAAAGAAAAATACAGCGGTTGTATCGCTTCTGCGCTGGCGGCAAAGGTATACGGGCTGAAGATTATTGCCGCGGACATTGAAGACAGCCCGCATAACGTTACGCGGTTTCTGGTTATCGGCAAGAAAGATACCGGCCAGACCGGCTGCGACCGCACTTCAGTGATGTTTTCTATAAAAGACCGCGTGGGCGCTTTGCATGACATGCTTGTGCCGTTTAAAAAATATAAGATTAATTTAACCAAGATTGAATCACGGCCGTCCAGGAAAAAGGTCTGGGATTATTACTTTTTTCTTGATTTACAGGGCCACTATAAAGACCCGGGTGTAAAGAAGGCACTGGATGAATTAGAAGATAGATGCAAGTTCCTGAAGGTTCTCGGCTCCTACCCTTCGGGAGAATAGCAGGGGATTAATTAATCGCGTATGCGGCAGCTAATCAGAGAAAACATAAAGAACATAACAGCCTACATACCGGGAAAGCCGGTGGAAGAAGTAAAGAGACAGTCAGGCCTTAAGCATATCATCAAACTTGCTTCCAATGAGAACCCCTTAGGGCCCTCGCCGCGGGCCCTCGCCGCGGTAAAGAAAGCGCTTAAGGGAGTAAACCGTTATCCCGACGGCAGCTATTTCTATCTCAAGAACGCCCTGGCGAAAAAATTCACGCTCAAGCCGGCGAATTTTGTCTGCGGCAACGGCTCCGATGAGCTTATCGATACCGTGATCAAAACTTTTGTTGAAGAGGACGAAGAGATTATTACTTCTGACGCCACGTTCCTGGAATACGAAATTATCGCCAAAATCAATAACCGCAGGATTATTACTGTCCCCTTAAGGTATTTCAAATATGATTTGGAAGCGATAAAGAAGCGGATCAGTAAAAAGACAAAACTCATATTTATCTCTAATCCCAATAATCCCACGGGCACTTACGTAACCAGTTATGAAGTAGAGGATTTTCTTAAGGGGCTGCCCGCAGACCTTATAGTGATTTTTGATGAGGCCTACGATTTGTTCGTGGACGTGGATGATTTTCCCCGCAGCCTTAACCTTCTTGACCGTAAGAACATTATTATCCTTAAGACGTTTTCCAAGTCTTATGGGCTGGCCGGGTTAAGGGTGGGTTTTGCGATTACCAACCAGGAGTTTGTCCAGTATATGGACAGGGTAAGGCCGCCTTTTAACGTAAATACCCTGGCCCAGGCAGCCGCTATCGCAGCCCTGGAAGATAGAAGATTTCTTAAAAGGACCAGAGAGCTTATATTGGAAGGGAAGCAATATCTCTACGCCTGCCTGGATAAGTCGGGCATCGCCTATATCCCTACGGTTGCCAATTTCATCCTGATGGACGTCGGCCGCGACGGTGCCGGCGTATTCCGCGAGATGCTTAAATACGGGGTCATCGTCAGGGACATGAAACAATACGGATTAAAAAATTTTATCCGCGTAACGATTGGGACGAGAAAAGAGAATGAAAGGTTTATTAAGGTGCTGAAGAAGGTTCTATAGACGGGTCAATAGTCAATGGTCAATAGTCAATGGTCAATAGTCTATAGACTATTGACCATTGACCCGTGAATTAAGAGGGAGAAATAAATGATTATTGTCTTAAAACCCGACGCCACGCAGGAACAGGTAGACCATATAATTGAGAAAGTCCAGAAAATTGGGTTGACTCCGCACGTCTCTAAAGGAACGGAAAGAACGATTATCGGCGTTATCGGCCCGGAGGACGTGTTGCGCGTAACGCCACTGGAGGTATTCCCGGGGGTAGAGAAGGTAATCCCGGTCTTGGCACCCTATAAGCTGGTATCCCGGGAATTTAAGCCGCAAGATTCGGTTATTGATTTAGGCAAGGGTGTGAGCATAGGCAGTAAAAAAATCATCGTTATGGCCGGGCCCTGCGCGATAGAAGGATACGATACGCTTTATAATATCGCTAAAAAAATAAAATCCGCCGGCTCAACGGTATTACGCGGCGGTGCATTTAAGCCGCGCAGTTCTCCCTATAGCTTCCAGGGGCTAGGCGAGGAAGGCCTGAAATATTTGAACCAGGTGGGAAAGGATTTGAATCTGGTTACGGTTACCGAAGTAATGGACCCGCGGGACGTGGAGTTAGTCGCCCGCTACGCCGACGTGATGCAAATCGGCGCGCGCAATATGCAGAATTTTAACCTGTTGAAGGAGGTCGGGCAGACAAAGAAGCCGGTCCTTTTAAAGCGCGGGATGTCTTCCACGGTTAAAGAGCTATTGATGTCTGCGGAGTATATATTATCCGGAGGAAATTTTAACGTAATTTTATGCGAACGGGGTATCAGGACATTCGAGGACTCAACACGCAATACCCTGGACATCAGCGCTGTTCCTTCGGTCAAGCAGCTTTCCCACCTGCCGATGATGGTTGACCCCAGTCATGCCGCGGGAAGGTGGGGATTGGTTGCCGCTCTTTCCAAGGCAGCGGTTGCCGCAGGGGCGGATGGGCTGTTGATCGAGGTGCATATTCACCCCGAAGATGCGCTTTCCGACGGCGCGCAGTCGCTTTTACCCGAGAGGTTCTCTGAATTGGTGGAGGAATTGAAGATAATCGCCAAGGCGGCGGGAAGAACGATTTAGCCTGTAGGGGACAATGAGACTATTCGGTAAGGTAGCAATTATCGGACTGGGTTTAATCGGCGGCTCTCTGGGTTTGGCGATAAGGAAAAAACGCCTTGCCCGGTTGGTAGTGGGAGTGAGCAGGCGCCGCTCAACTTTGCTTTCGGCAAAGAGGCGCGGCGCGGTTGATATTGCCTGCCGGGATTTGAACGCAGTCAAGGATGCCGACCTAATCATTCTGGCTGCGCCGGTCGGCGCTATACTTAAAATAGCTGAGGCAATCTCGGCGGTGGCCAAGCCGGGTGCTATAGTAATAGATGTGGGCAGCACTAAGAAAGAAATCGTCTCCCGCTTGAAGAAGCTGTTTCCCGGCTATGTTGGCGCGCATCCTTTGGCGGGCTCGGAGAAGCGGGGGGTGTTAAATGCCGACGGTAATATCTTTGAGGGTTCTCTATGCATATTGACGCCTGTCGCTGCAACGCGCAGCCAGCCGCTGGCAAAGATTAAGAAACTCTGGAATATGCTTGGGAGCCGGGTGGTTTATCTTAAGCCGGGTGCACATGACGATATTTTGGCTTTTGTCAGCCATTTACCGCACTTAATTGCCTTTTCGCTTGTCCGGGCAGTCCCTAAAGGGCATTTGAAATTCAGCGCTTCGGGTTTTAAGGATGCGACCCGCATTGCCTCCTCGGACGCAGAAGTCTGGAGAGACATCTTCCTCAGTAACCGCAAATCTATTTTAAAAGCGGTAAAAGTATTCCGCAGGTCTTTATCTATACTGGAAACCGGCCTGAGAAAAAAAGACACAAACGGATTGGAAATTCTCCTAAGGAAAACAAAAAAGATTAGAGATTCTCTGCGATGATCATCGCTATCGATGGACCGGCAGGCGCGGGCAAAAGCACAGTTGCCAGAGAAGTAGCCCGAAGGCTTGCCTTTCTTTATATAGACACAGGTTCGATGTATCGGGCGCTGACCTTAAAGGGGTTAGATGCCGGTATTGACCTCAATAATGCCCAGGCGGTGGTGGATATGGCAAAACACACCCGTTTATATCTGGATAACGATGAAAATAGCTCCCTGCGCATATCTATGGACGGTAAAGACGTAAGCCGCGAAATACGCCAGCCGCGGATAACCAAATCCGTATCCATCGTAGCTAAGATCAGCGGGGTGCGGCAGGTTATGCTGGGAATTCAGCGGAGTATCGGCGAAGAGAAGAAGGATGTTGTCCTGGACGGCCGGGATATCGGCACGGTAGTGTTCCCCGATGCCGGAAGGAAATTTTACCTGGATGCGGATTTTAAGGAGCGGGTCAGGCGCCGCTATAAAGAAATGGTAGAGGCGGGACAGGTGGTAACACCGGAAGATATCAAAGAGGATTTAGAAAACCGCGACCTTATTGATTCTACCCGGGAATGTGCGCCATTGAAAAAGGCCGATGACGCAATTTATATAGATACTACCGGCATGTCTATCAGCCAGGTTACCGATAAGATATTAAGCTGTATCAATGGATAAATCGCAAATTCGCAATTTCTGCATCATCGCTCATATTGACCACGGCAAGTCCACCCTTGCGGACCGGATACTGGATTTAACCGGAGCAGTAGATAAGAGGCATTTCCGGGACCAGCTTTTGGACGATATGGAACTGGAGAGGGAGCGGGGTATAACCATTAAGGCCTCTACCGTGCGGTTGAACTATCGCGCCAAGGACGGTATTGATTATGTTTTAAATTTAATCGATACTCCCGGCCACGTGGATTTTACCTATGAAGTTTCCAAATCGCTCTCTGCCTGCGAGGGGGCACTTCTGATTGTGGATGCCGGCCAAGGCATAGAGGCTCAGACTGTGGCGAATTTCTATTTAGCCAAGGAACATAAATTGACAATGATTCCCGTAATAAACAAGATCGATTTACCTCAGGTGGATATCCCGCGCGTGCGCCTGCAGATCCAGGAGGTATTGCATTTCAGGCAAGAGGAGATTATCCTGGCTTCAGCAAAGGAAGGCAAGGGTATTGAAGAAATTTTAGAAAGGATAACCCGGGTGGTACCCCCTCCCGCCGGAGAAGTAAACCAGCCGCTGCAGGCGCTGGTGTTCGATTCCCGGTTTGATAACTTTAAAGGGGTAGTGGTATTTTTGCGCCTGGTGGCAGGCAGGATAGAATCGAATTCCAAAATATTATTTATGCAGAAAAACAAAAGCTATACCGTAGAGGAGCTGGGGGTTTTTGAAAACCTTAAGTTTGTTGCCGTAGATTCCCTTGGCGTAGGCGAAGTCGGCTATATAACCGCTAATATCCGCGACCCCCGGGAGGTCCTCATAGGGGATACCCTTACCAGCGTTAAAGCACCCTGCGCGCATCCTTTACCGGGGTACAAGAAGATAAAACCCCTGGTATTCTGCGGGATGTATCCGGTAAATTCCGGTGATTTTGTTTTGTTAAAGAGTGCCTTGGATAAGCTTAAGCTTTCCGACGCTTCGTTTGTCTACGAACCGGAAAGCTCCCAGTCGTTCGGCCACGGGTTCCGCTGCGGTTTCCTGGGGCTTCTGCATATGGAGATTGTGCAGGAGCGCTTAGAGAGAGAATATGATTTAAATTTAATCTTGACTACCCCCAACGTGGTTTACCGGATAAAAAAGAAAGACGGTACGGTTATCGAGATAGACAATCCTGCGCACCTGCCTGCCGAGCAGGATATCTACGAAGCCCAGGAGCCTTACGTGAGTTTACTGATCATCATCCCTACGGACAGCATTGAGGCGGTATGTGAGCTGGTTAAGTCCCGGCGGGGGATTTACAGTTCAACCGAATACCTCAGCCAGGACAGGGTAAAATTGTTATTTGATATACCCTTATGCGAGATCATCGTTGATTTTTACGATAAGATAAAATCCGCCACTCGCGGCTTCGGTTCGATAGATTATGAATTTCTTGACTACTTTCCTACGTCTTTAGCCAAGTTAGAAATCATGCTTAACGGTATTATCTGCGATGCCTTTTCCCTCCTGATCAATAAGGACAAGGCCCAGGCCAAAGGCAGGATGATCGTGGAGAAATTAAGGGAATTGATTCCCCGCCAGTTATTCGAAGTAAGGGTCCAGGCGGCAGTCGGCAGCCAGATTATCGCATCGGAGAAAATCCGGGCATTAAGCAAGCATGTCACCGGAAAATGCTACGGCGGAGATATCACCAGGAAGCGTAAACTCTGGGAGTTACAGAAAAGGGGTAAAAAACGGCTGAAGCAGTTTGGCAGGGTGGAGATTCCCCAGGAGGCATTTTTGGAGGTGCTTAAAATATGAAGCGCAGCCCTAAAGAAAAATCAGCACTCCGCGAATGGCTTGAGGCGGTTGTCTTCGCGGCGTTTCTTGCTTTTTGCGTTATCCGGCCGTTTATCGTCCAGGCGTTTAAGATTCCTACGGGTTCGATGCGGCCGACCTTGCTGGAAGGAGACAGGATTCTCGTAAATAAGTTCCTTTACGGCGCAAAGGTTCCTTTTACTAATTTCAGATTGCCGGGTTTTAGAATACCGCAAACGGGTGATGTGGTTGTCTTTATTTATCCGGAGGATAAAAGCCGCGACTTCATAAAAAGATTGATCGCGACGGAGAACGAGAAGGTTAAAATAAAGAGCGGGGTCATCTATGTCAACGACAAACCGCTGGAGGGCCCCGTCTTTTCCGGGGTATATTATTATAACCGCGGCTCTTACGCCGAGGAGGGCAAGGAGATCATCGTGCCCGGGGGATATTATTATGTCCTGGGGGATAATTCCGGCTCTTCCCGCGACAGCCGTTATTGGGGGTTCGTCCCTAAGGAAAATATTCTCGGCAAGGCGTTTTTGATTTATTGGCCGCTTAACCGTATCAGGATAATAAAGTAGAGATGAACTTCGCCAATAAGGTTTCCATGTTCCGGATCTTGAGCGTCCCTTTCTTTGTTTCGAGCTTAGTTTATTATTCACACGATAAAGATTTCTTAAGATTTGTTGCCCTGGGGATATTCCTGCTGGCAGTCGCCTCAGATGCCGTTGATGGCTATATTGCCAGAAAGGCAAAGCAAAAGAGCAAGGCCGGCCTGGTGCTGGATCCTCTGGCTGATAAGGTTCTTTTGATCAGCGCCTTTATTTGCCTATATCTTATTAGCGGATTGCCGCGGGGGATCAGGTTGCCTTTATGGGTGACCCTGATTGTGATCAGCCGGGATGCGATTATTCTTTTGGGCGCGGTGGTGATTTATTTTGTCCGGCAGAGCCTGGAGATCTATCCTACGAAATGGGGTAAGCTGACCACCGCTTTTCAGATGTCCTGTGTCGTGGGGGTATTGCTTCAATTCAGGTTTACTTACGTTCTCTGGTGGATAGCCGTATTTTTTACGGTCATCTCCGGAGTAGATTATATCAGGAGGGGTTTTAGGACGCTTTATGCTTTGGATAATTCTCGGAGCAGTCATTAGTTATCTGGTCGGCTCAATCCCTACCGCCTATATCCTGGGCAGGCTGATCAAACACAAAGACCTGCGTCAATTCGGCTCTCATAATGTCGGCGCGACAAATGCCTTCAGGGTCTTGGGTAAAGGCATAGGGATGGCGGTTTTATGCATAGATATAACCAAGGGTATAATCCCCGTGGTCCTGATTAGCGACTACATAATTTTAAAAAATAATGCGCTTTCAGGAGAAGTCCTCAGGATCATTCTGGGTGTCGCCGGCACCTGCGGCCATAACTGGACAGTATTCCTGGATTTTAAAGGAGGCAAGGGTGTGGCGGTTACTTTCGGAGTGCTCATCGGGTTGGTGATAAAATATTCCTCACTAAGGATAGTCTTCGCTTGTGTATTGGGTGCCTGGATTATTTCCTTTTTTATTTCCCGGATGGTCTCGCTTGCCTCAATATTAGGCAGCCTGACTTTTCCCGTAAGCATGATTTTATTCAAAGAGCAACGAGCATTCTTGATTATGAGCATCGTACTTTCTGCGTTTATCATTTACCGCCATAAGCCTAACATCCAGAGGATTCTTACCGGCAAAGAACCCCGCCTTTTTTGAGTTTGAAAGCGTTTTCTTTATGCCCCCTTTAATGCCTTGAAATTATGTATGTTATGGTGCATACTTTATATGTATCAAAAATAGATTTTTTTTGCTCTCTTTTTAAAAACTTTTTTAAAGTATGAGGAGATATACGAGATTAAGCTTTCTTGTGACTTTTGCAGAAAGCAACCAGACTAGCGGATTTTTATAATACCGGATTTTTCATCTCAAAGTATCCCCACCAGCCACGTAGAGGTGAGGGACGGCCGGGTTGCTGAAAGTAATAAGGGAGGACAACCGTAATTTAACGCAACCCGGCTTTAATTATCAACGCGCAGGTGCCAGTGCATACGTGACAAAAAGATAGTGCAACCTGAGGTATCAAAATGAGAGATTTAGTCTTTAAAAATTTGACTTCTTCTGATAGGAAAAGAAGAGTTATAGTCAGCGCAGAAACAGCGGAAAGTCCCGGTATGCGCACGGAAACCGTAAGGCATTTTATCTGCCTGGTAAAAGAAATCATGCCGGATAAAGCGATGTCCCGGCCCTTACCTTATTTATATGTGCGCAGAGAACGCAATAGCCGGGAGCATAAACAGCGCTTCTTCTGCCGTATAAAGGGCAGTGTTTGTATTATCATGAATAACCGTGGTTATCTAATTTATTTTGCGCATTCATTGAAAATAAATCTTAAAGCTGTTCCTACGGTAACAGAGCATAGTTCCGGAATATAACATTAAGTTAAATAAGGAGGTTAAAGCTTTAAAAAAGATTCACACTTGACAAAATAAGTTTTATAAGGTATACTTATTTAAAACTTTTATTAAGTTGTTTTAATCCGGTGTGTCCTGTTTCGGAGGAAATCAGGGCATGCCACGAGATTTAAGCCGGATTGACAATGGGTCGATCCGGCTTTTTTATTTGTACGAGGCAAAAACGGCAGCACCCCGCCTTGCCGCAGATGCGGCACACCGACGCCACCTTTTGCGTCGGGTGTTATCGGCACCTTGGCCTAAAGGATGGCCAAGTGCGCCCTGCTGGGCGATCGGCGGGTGCGCCGCCTCCTGCGGGATTTTGTTATTGACAAAAACAGGGAAAAGAAGTATAGTGATAGATCAAAGGGAAGGTCCGCTATGAATAGAGCGTTTATATCAATGTTTATTCTGATTTCTGCTGTTTTATTCCCTGCAAATGAGGTATTTGCCGCTTTTTCAGTATCGGTCACGCCTTATGAAGGCGGCTATGACCTTAACTATGGCAAGGTAAGCGGGCCGCGCGTAAATAAGGAAGTAACGGTAAACATTATCTCTAGTATTGGAAATCAGTATCGCCTTATCCAGTCACTACTTGAACCTATCTCCAACCCTTCCGGGGTATCTTTACCGCAAAATAATTTTTTTGTTTATGGCATTAGAGGGACTAATAAATACGGGACGTTGGGTGTTGAACAGGAAAGGCCTATAGGGTTAGGCAGGACGTATATCTATACCTCCAATCAGGACGGCCTTTCCGATTCCTTTACTTTGGTCTACGGCCTGCAGGGCCCTTTTGATGTTGCTCCCGGCAATTACCGCGGCAGGTTAAGTTTTACGCTGGAGGCGATTGATTCTACGCAAGCGCCGGTTATCGTCTTATTGGATATCTCTGCGGAGATCGATGTGGAGTCTAAAATTGAAATAAAGACGGTTGACGGTGTAAGCGCAATCCGTTTAAACCCCGGCCGGGAGGGGGAAGAGTCGGCAGATGTGCTGGTTGATATAAAAGGCGGTATGGGCAGCCAGTTCAAAATAATTCAGAGTGTTGAGGAGCTTCCTGTATCTTCCGAAGGGTACAAGCTGCCGGAGGGGGCAGTTAATTTTTTAATTAAAGACACCAGGCGGGGCACGGGCTTGACAGTGCCGACCAGTCTATCCCTGAGGCCGCAGGCAATATACACCTCCAGCTTAAACGGAGAAGCGGAAACATTCATCATTACCTATAGTGTCGCTGACCTGGCAGGAGAAAAGGCCGGCAGGTACCGGGCCGCGTTGAAATACATCCTGGAAGGAACAGGTTATATCAAGCAGGGGCTGATCGGCACTCTGGATTTGGAAATAGATAACCAACGCACCTTTGAACTGACGGTTACTCCCGAAGCAGGGGGAGTCTTAAGATTCCAGAACTTGAAGGCGGACTCGCAGCCCCAGACAAACGAAGTGGTAATTAGCATAAAAAGCAATATCGCTACACCTTACCAGATTACCCAGAAGGTATTGTCGCCGTTTACCAACAAAGAGGGAAACGTCATTCCGGCGAATTATTTTACCTTAAGGCAGGAGAGCCTTGATACCAAGGGCATATTAAAATTCCCCATAAAGACAGAAGCCGTTGTGGGGGATACGGTATTATTTATTTCGGATAAGCAGGGTTCTGCGGATACTTTCAAGCTGATCTATGAATTAGGCATCCCGCCGGATTTAAGGGCGGGTGATTATTCCACAACAATTACTTATTCTTTGTCGGAAATATGAAAGGAGTAAAACATGCTACTTGCAGTGAAAGCAAAAAATAAACTTAAGAAAGGAGGTGAAGATAAAATGAGACACGTATTCTCTATTCTCTTAGTTCTTGGTCTGGCAATGTGCTGCATTTCTCTGGCAGAAGCTCAAACTTCCACCACGGTTAGCGCTACTGCTACTGTTCCCGAGGAATTGATTTTGAGGGTTAGCTTAAACAGAGTTAATTCCATGGGTACGGATGATAATGGTGTCGATGACGTATGGGATCCTACTCCGGCTACATCAATGAATTTCGGAAGATTGACCCATACCTTGGATAACGGTCAGGAAGCCGGGACGCTTTTTTCCAAGCCATACTACTATGTCGCGCTTATGGGTGCTTATAGTTCAGGAAGAAGATACTACATCAGGTCATCTTGTTCAGGCTTAGTTGGTCCGGTTACGCTCACTAAAGGTTTCGGCGTAACTAACATTGACAACAATCCCAAAAAGGCAGACAAAAGCCCTATCAATGCGGGGACTTTTCCTTCCGGCGCAGTTCTGGGTACTCCCGGTCCGGCAGTGGTATCTGACAAGCTTCTCTTGGACAGCGGTTCCACAGGAGCTAACTGGGTAATTGGAGCGTATTTCGGGATACCGCCTTATAAAAAAGACGGCAGCATTCCGTATCCTGGATTTGAACCTATTCCTGTTAATGCGCCTAATGGTGATTACACGGGTGAGGTGCGGTTCACGCTTACCCTGTAATCTTTAGGTTGTAAAGCCAAGGGTAGGCTTAGCCACGTTTTTTAAGGAGGAATCATTAAAAATATTTGTCTGGGTCGCAAGGTAGGGGTCTGCCTTGTCCAGACAAATTTTTTCTATCCCCTATTAAAATCTATGATGAAAAAAAAATTTTTTGTAATCAGCGTGCTGTTATTGTGGTTTGTTTTTTTAATCCGTCCTGCAGAGGCAATTAACCTGCTCGTAGAAAAAGGTAAAGTCAGGTTAAGGATAGCCCCCGGCCAAACTAAAACCGGGACGATAACTATTAGAAATACCGAGTCCCAACCCAGCGATATCCGGGTATACCTGGAAGACTGGTATTATCTTCCTGTTGCCGACGGCACTAAAGAATTCAAGCCAAAAGGGACCACCCCGCTTTCCTGTGCTTCCTGGATTAATTTTTCTCCCGCCGAATTTACCATCCCGGCTTACGGCAAAAAAGAGGTGAATTATACCGTCAAGGTTCCTGATAATGCCAGTGGCGGGCATTATGCGGTGATGTTCTTTGAGACGATGTTAGCCGAGCCCGGCACTATGGAGGGTTTTGGTTTGGGAGTAGCGGCAAGGCTGGGTACTTTGTTTTATATTGAACCCGAAGGGAGTATCCGCAGCTCGCTTGAGATAGGGGCGTTTTCTGTTTCCCGGGAGGCAAAAGGACCTTTGGTGATTAATCTCGGCCTTAAGAACACGGGCAATGTGGATATTACCGCTTCCGGAACTTTTCATATTATTGATAAACAAGGCATGGTCTATGCCCGCAGCGAATTCAATACCGTATATACCTTTCCTACGGATGCCGGTACTTTAAGGGGCGAATGGAAGGAGCCCATACCCGCGGGAATATACGACCTGGTAATTACCGTTGATGCGGGCAAAGCACTAGAGGAAGCGGGAATGGGCAGAGGCCCGGTTATCACTAAGGAGGCAGAGATAGAAGTGGGCGCTTACGGCGAGGTAGTAAAGGCCGGCGAGCTCAAGTAGGTCAAACAAGAGGTTATTTCTTATAGTAAATCTCTGATGATAAAAAGAATAAAGAAATTATCTATTCTGGCTTTAATCGCATTTTTTTTAAATACTCAGGTTTATCCTCTTTATGCCTATACCCAGGTGCCGGCATATCTCTGTGAGCTGGGGATACAATTCTATAATCAGGGCAATTATGCGCAGGCCCTGCATGAATTTAACAAGGCCCTGATGGCCAGGCCGGGTTATCCCCTGGCTTTGGAATATATCGGTAAAATCCAGAAGCAGGCCACGGGATTAGAATCGCAGGAAGAAATCATTTCGGCAGCTACTCTCCCTTCGCCGGTCATGCCAACGTATGCGCAGGCTGTGCCGCCCCCGGCGTCAATAGGGGCTGCTTACGTTACCCGCGCGGGTGCAATCAAGGAATTTCTGGATAAGATAGAAGGAAAAACTCAACAGCTTCCATTACTTACTAAAGCGGCTGCGGCCGGCGAGCCTGGTATTGCGGCAGCGCAGGCAGCTTCCGCTTTAGGCGCTATCCCTGTTCCGGAACTTCCCCGGGTATTATATCTTAATGAGGATTTAAATACGCTCACCCGGCCGCTGGAGATTGAGCAGGGCAAGAGTTTGATTATTGCCGGGAATAATATCGGCCGTTTCCTGGCTACCTATCCAGATACTTTGGCGATAGAGAGGCAAGGCAGTGACGAACTGTTAGTTACGGGTAAAGATTTCGGCTTTACCAATCTGCATGTTTGGGATAGCCGGGGACGCTGGACATTGGATTTTCTGACTGTTCCTCCCAGGCCCACCGGGCCTACCCTGGAAGAACAGATGCGCCTGCAGGAACTTAAGGCGCAGACATTCAGATTGCGTTACAATATGGACTGGTCATCTTTTGAGAAAGGCAGGAGAATAGATGCCTTAGAGCGGCAGTCTTACGGATACACGCATAGCTTACGGCTCGAAGGCCAAATTCCCTACGGCGACATTGATTCCGCGATTACCGTAAGGTCTTTAAGGCAAACTACCGACCTTACCAGTTTAAATCTCGCGTTAACCAATGGTATGTTAGGACAGTTTAAAGGTTTTACCCTGCGCGCGTTTGATTATGCCACGGATATTACTAATCTCTCTTTTTCCAACGTGAGCCTGCGCGGGATAATGCTTGATTCTCCGGCATTCCACGACCGCCTGGACTATGTAGTGTTCTGGGGCAGGGAAGGCGGCGGAAGATACGGTAATCTTTCTCCCGGAATAACCAAGACAAAGAATTCTTTCTTAAGCGGGATGGGCCTTAATTTTTCCCCCTGGAAAAAACAGGATTACAGCTTTACGGTTGTGCACGGCTGGGGCAGGGACAGGCCTAATGATTTAAACAGTTACGGATACGACTTAGACGCGGAATATCGTTTAGGTAAATTAGGCCTGGATTATGAAATTGCCCATGATTCGGAGACCTTCGCGCACCTGGTAAACCTGGATTATAGCGTTCCCAGATTGAAATTGACCACGGAAGTAAGAAATACCAGCAGGGATTTTAAGACCATGACCGGATGGGGCTGGCGCGTAGGCGAGCTGGGTGCCTTATCCACTCTTTTTTATACCCCTACAGAAAAACTCGCTATTACCGGCCGGCTGGATGTTTTTCAGGATAGGCTTTATCCCAATCCGGAAAATGAAAACCGTTGGAACGAAGACTTTAGCTGGGACGCGACTTATTTGCTGAGCGATGTCAGTTCATTAAGGCTTGATTATACGCTGCAGAATGAGCTGGCTAGGATTTCCGAATCGCGTTCCCATAATCTGGGTATTGGATTAAACAGGTCGTTTGACTGGATCAGGAAGCTCTATACCTACGCTTATTACCGGCATCAGGAAAGCAAGAATTTTACCTCTCACAGTTCGGATTACATAAATGATAAGGTTTACACCGGAGTAAGGTTCAGCCTGATCGGTGCGTTATATTATTACATTAATAGGGAGTACAACTGGCTGGAAGAGAGGTTTAACGGCAATTTTTCTCAGCCCAAGGCTATGGAAACAGGAGTTGACTGGTCAGGCCAGATTCTTAAGACTCCCCTCTACGGAAATATGCGCTGTATCTACCGGCAAGAGAAGGATACCTCCGCACCTTTGAGTTTTCTTGCCGGCGAGGATTATCTGGAGGGATTTGCCGAATTGTCTTACCGGCCCACACCGGAGAAAGAACTGTTTTGTTCCAGCCGGGTGCGTAATGTCTGGGCAGGGGACAACGCTGATGTAGAGAAGCGCGTAGAGGCGGATTTTCACGCCGGAATGCGTTACCTCTGGGACACAGGTGTGCGTTGGGATTCGGTTGGGACGATAGAGGGTTATGTATTTAACGATTTAAACGGCGACGGGTTAAGGCAAAGCGACGAACCGCCCGTAGAAGGAGTAAAGATCTGGCTGGGAAAAGATAAATCAGAGGTCACGGATATCCTGGGTTATTATAAATTCCCTAAGGTCAAGGCAAAGAAAGCCTACCCGACGATAGATAGTAATACCATCCCTGGGGGATTTACCTTAACCGGCCCCGCGACACAGGAGGCTGTTATTACTCATGGTTATACGGCGAGAATAAATTTCGGCATTGCCAGCCGTTCCGAGATTATCGGTGTTATATTCGATGATACCGACAAAGACGGTCAATTCGGCTCAAAAGACATACCGGTCAGAGGAGTTGTCTTAATGCTCGAGGACGGTTCGAAGGCAATTACCAATGACGCCGGCAGGTTTTCTTTCAGAAAAGCCGCTACCGGAAAGCACACCATCGCTATGGATTTAAACAGCCTGCCGCCTGTCTATATGCCCGCGGTCGCTATTTTCAAGGACATTGAGCTTTTTGAAGGAATGAGCTACAATTACAATATCCCCCTCAAGAGAATAAGAGAATAAAAAAAATACCGCTAATCTTACGCACTCTAAATCCCGTTTCCCGCCGATAAATTATTTCGCTTTTAAATTTTAAACTTTTACCCGCGGCTTGATTCTGTGCATTGTTAGCGGCTATAGTATGTTTTTACCGTCATTGCCGGATTTCCACCATCGACTATTTTTTCTTCTTTATCAATATCCTGCTGCGGGAGCGCTATGCTTTCCTGAGGAGTTTCTTTTTGGGCTGCGATTTTCTGCTTTGCGTTGATGCTCTCCTGCGTTTTTACCACCTCTTCTTCGATCAGGGGCGCGTTTAACCCGGGCATAACCGGAATGCTGCAGGAGACCGTTACCGAAGCAGTGCTGCCTGCCAGAGCCAGGCCCGCCATGGATAAGACTATTGCCAATGCCACCGCCGGTTTTACTAGTAGAGTTCTCATCGTCATCCTCCTTCAATTGAGCGCATCCGCCGCCATCCTTACAGCAGTTTATGGTGCGCGGCGAATGCGCATTATTTGACCTCCCGTGGCTGGTGGGGACTGACCCGACTTTGTCCTAGAACCTCCATGATTCTATTGTCAAAATCCTTTTCCGATTTGATTCCCGCGCCGGTAATCGCCAATTTTTCCAGAAAATCTACTAACCAGCAGATTAATTTAGCCCGGGAAAGCTTTATCCCGGTAGAGAAAAGCGCATCCTTGCCCAGCTTGTCGAGAAAGTCGACTTCGCCGCGGTTTAAGAATGTTACTACGCGCTGAGCGATTTCTTTTTTTATGCACTTAGGATAACTGTCTTTCATTTTGGCTCTCCTGATGAGGCTATCCCGATTCGCTCTCAGCTCAATCGGGATTTGTTCGCCCAACAAAAAACCCCAGGCAAACTTTCGCTGGGGCTCATGCGGATTAACCGCAAGACTCACAAAAAAACCCTAAGGCAATCTTAGGGTTTTTCCCTTTTGGCAACGCAGCCACCCCGAAATTTCGGGGTCTGTCGCTTTGCGCCCCAGTATTGCTACTAGTTTGCCTTTTTCAATAGGTGTTCCTAATTGTCAATTAAAGTATAACACGAAAATTAGCAAATTTCAAGTTGTGCAATTGATAAATTTATAAATCGACACAGGAGGGTGTCGCACCCGCCGATCCGATAAGGCGGGGTGCTGAACACAGGAGGGTGGCGCACCCGCCGATCGCCCAGCAGGGCGCACTTTGCCATCCTTTAGGCAAAGGTGCCGACGACAGCGGGGTGTTGATCAAAAGAAAAGGCGCCTTTTGAAGAATGTTTACGAGAGGTAAATATCAATGCGGCTTATCTGGCGCAGCCTTACCTGCAGGGCAAAGGGCCGGGGTATTGTATCCGAGAATAACTCGACAGGATTACCGTCCTTATCGTTAAATGTGATTTTCACAGGTCTAACCGCCTGCCTGCCGAATGTATCTTTTCTTTTGGGGTTATGGTAAACAACCAGCACCTTACCCAGGAGATTAAAACTGTAGGTGTTATCCTTTTTGGTAAATAGCCAGGCCTTTAGGGCCGGTTTGAATCGCAGGTTGAGTTCGCCTTCGCTATTTTGCACAAAAGGATTCAGCCCCAGGTTCATTATCAGCCAGATATTGAGGAATTCCGCGGTTGAGCCGGAAAGGCGCGCTACATAGCCGTTCCCGTGCAGGTTTTTATCTACGAACGCGCTGCTTACGATAAAAGAGGAGTTCTCCAGAATGCTGCGGCCGTATCTTTGGGGAGGCTGGAAAGGTATGAGCACGTTTTTGAAATCAGCATAGAATTCTTCGTAAAGGCCCTGCCTTAAGACCTCTAAAAGATATTTATATTCCATATGCAGCCAGATGGATTCGTGCTCCAGCCAGCCGGGGGAGAATGCGCGGCACCTGCCGATTTCCTCCGGCATTTCCTTAAGGCAGGCAGTTACCTTATACATCTTAAGTTTCTTATCGTAAAGCTCACTGGCTTTTACCTGCCGGTGAATGGCCTTTGCCTGTTGCGGGTTCTCCGATAGCCTCAAGGCATGCACCTGGGGTTCTAAAAACAGGGGCAATTTCTTCTGGATGAATTTTTGGGGTATCACTACCTGTGTAGCTTTTTGGATTTTATATTCCTTAACCTGGTTTATAAAATAGCCGTAATAAATATTGCCTTTGCTGTATTTTGCCTTGTTGATTCCCGGATTCAGTTTCTCCAGGGCATTATTTAAGATGCCGGTGAGAGCGCCGGTGGCTAAGGGAATCTCTTTGCCGCTAAAGCCCAATTTAACTTTTTCCCGGTATTCTTCCTTAAGGCAGCAGCTTTTATTCCAATAGCGGAAGTCTTTATCTTTCAAGGGGGAATTGATATGTTCCCGGATTAGCTTGTTGAGGCCGGTTAAGAAAACATAGACTTCTTTGGTAACGCAAATCTTCCCCGGTTTTACCTTTTCAATCGCGCGGCTCATAAAAACAATCAGTCTCTTTAATTCCAGGGTTTCGTTTAGGGATGAGCCGAGTAAGGCCGGAAGGCCGTTTAAGGCGTCAAACCAGTTAGGCTTATCTGCCTCCATTTCAATACCGACGCCGAAGGGGTCAAGGGATGCTAACTTATTGGCTGTCAGGCAGAGTAATTTATTTATTAGCGTTGTCCGATATACTTCGCCTTTTCCGTAAGCTGTCCTTGCGTAATGTGGCATTAACTTTCTTGCCCCGATTATTTGCCTTTTGGCGTTATCGGGTGTAACCGCACGCGACTGCCTTACTGCGCCAGCCACAACTACATACTTTTGCCGCCGTGGCCTGACGGTTTCTATGTTGTCATAGAAGGTGAACGCCTTATTTTTAAAGATTATCTCTTCAAATTTTTCCGGATAAATGCTTAAAAAGTTTTCCAGCAGGTCAAGGCTATAGGTCCAGTGGTCGCTCCAGAAGCCTTCGCCGTGCTCGGCGTCCTGGATCTTAAAGCAATGGGGGAGCAATATATTGAGAAAATCGTCGTAAGGAACGTTCAGCTTAATTTTATTTTCTTCGATAAATAGTATCAGCTCTCCGGGAGTAAACGGCCGGTTCAGGCAGGCGCAGATTTTCGCGAAGCTGTCTTGTCTTACCAGGCATTTCAGCACGGCGTTAAAATTGACCGTGTTTCTAAGCTTAAAATAGGCGCTTTTGACCACCAGGGGATTAAACCCGTCAGCCTGCAGAAGGCTGAAGAAGGTTACGAGGTTCTCTTCTTTTATATCAGGGTTAAACCATACGTCGCATCTGCGGTTTTGATTCATATCGCGGTAGTTGCCGTTGCCCTGAGAAAGATAGGAAGGTTGGATCTGGAATTTATTGTAGTCTCTTTCCAGGTCGCCGTGCTTGCGGGAGTATAGATAGAATATGGAAAGCGGCGATGCAGCCGTTTCATCTTTTTGCGTCCGGCCGGGCATACCGAAGGTCAGAGGAAATCCGCCCCGGATGACGTTGTCTAAGTAAGTCTGTTTGGCATAGAAATTAAAAGCCGGGGAACTGCTCAGCGTATTTATATTTGACTGCAACTCTTCGATGATTAACCTGTTTTCTTTTTTCTTGCGGTCAAGATATCCGGGTTTGATGATTTTAGGAACACTGGCATTGAGCATATCCCTGTTTCTCATATAGCCGATAACGGAATAAAAGGTTTTTTCTCCGCCAGGGTTTAAGGAAAAATTCAACAGCAGCATTCCGCAGGGGGTTTTATTTTTGGTTATTTCGCCCTTGGGATGGGTAAAATTGCCGCTCTGCATAAAATTAACCGGCAGGGAAAAATCAGTAACCCGGCCGAATATTGCCTGGGGGTCGACTATCGGCCTGAGGATGCGCGGTTTCCCCCCCTCATAGTGAAAGCCCAGATAGAAATTACCTTCGTTTATCCGGATAACCTCCGGCCTGTCCGTGGGGTCAGCGTCCAGTTTATAAAAAGGGACATTCCGCTCGAGGTTATATACCTTCATCCAGGCTTCGATGGTGCGGCTGAGTTTTTTCAGGAACAGGTTGCCGGTGCCGAAGGGGATGATTTGCGGCAATCCGTCTATAAGCCGGATTTTTTTTGCCGTCTTATCTTGGTTGCTGACCGTAACAATTCTTGCCAGGGCGGCATAAGAATCATTGGGGACGGTGAAGTATTCTATTCTTAGCTTAAGCCCCAGGGTATGGTTTTCTTCTTCGATGGCCATCCCGCAAGCGTCCATGAACATCCGGTTGGTTAAATCAAATTCTCTGTTTGCGTATGCGTCGGCAAACGGCTCATAATAGCGGACTTTTTTGCCCGCCGGAACCTTGATGAAAGTGCGGAATCCCCGTAGGGAAACCTGCTGCCAGGCTTTATCGGCGGGGAAAAATTCCAGGATAGAATGGTCTTTATCTTTAGTGCCGAAGCTGGCTATTGCCTGGGCGCGGTTGACATAGAATACCCACATCGGTATCCCATACTTTCCGGCGATCCCGGGAAAGAAATTGGCCAGCGGACGGGAGTGATTATAGTTCTCAATCACGAATTCGCCGTTTGAGTTTAAATGGTAATTTGCTTTCTTTTCTCTGGAGCCTTTCATCTTCCCTTTCTGACAGGTCGATTAGGAAGGTATTTTACAAATTTTTTGCCTGCTTGTCCATAGAAATTTTAACGTGAAAAAAAATAGGGGACGGTTCTATTTTTCTCATTCTCTAACTGTTAGAAAAATAGAACCGTCCCCTATTTTACTGTCTGCAGCGTCTCTTGACTTTTCAGCCAAAGGGTGATATATTAAACAAACTATCTAGAACAAAACTGGAATAAAACGGAACAGCGCAAGGCGGTAATATCGCAAGAGGGAGATTATGCCTTTATCAAAAGATACCATAGAATACGTGTCTCATCTGGCGCGTATTGAATTGGACGCGCAGGAGTTAAAGGAATTCTCTGTCCAGCTTGAAGAAATAGTGAATTTTATCGATACGCTGAAACGGATAGATATAAAAGATATCCCGCCCACAAGCCATATCTTGCCGGTTAACAATATTGCCCGCGAGGATAAAAATCGGGATTCCCTGCCGGCTGATAAGGCGCTTTTGAACGCGCCGCAGCGAAAAGAAAGTTTCTTCGGCGTTCCTAAAGTGATCGAGTGAAAGCTTAGGGAATCGTAAAATCAAGATTTTAGAATGCAAGAACAAAAGCTAAACTCATTTTCCGCCCACGCCCTCCTTGGGAAACTGGATAAAAAAGAAATCACCCCGCAGGATATTGTCTCGTCCTTAATCGAAAGGGCAGGGCAAGTAGAGCAAAGAATCAATGCCTATGTGCGTATTGAGGAGGCCGGTGGCTTAAGCCTGGCCGGGGCTTCGGGATCAGGCCGGGGAGAGAGTAAGCTGAAAGGCATTCCTATCGCGATCAAGGATAATATCTGCACCGAAGGTTACAATACCGAATGCTGCTCAAAGATTCTGCGGGGATTTAAGCCGCCTTACGACGCTACGGTAATCAAGAAATTGAAACAGGCGGGTGCGGTGATATTGCCGGTTAAAACAAACATGGACGAGTTTGCTTTCGGTTCATCCACCGAGAATTCCTGTTTCGGGCCAACACGCAACCCTTATGACCCGGAGAGGGTCCCCGGTGGTTCCTCCGGAGGCTCTGCGGCAGTAACCGCGGCAGACGAAGCGATATGGGCCCTGGGTTCGGATACCGGCGGTTCAATCAGGCAGCCGGCTTGTTTTTGCGGGGTAGTAGGATGTAAACCGACTTACGGCCGGGTGTCCCGCTACGGCCTGATTGCTTTTGCCTCCAGCCTTGACCAGATCGGGCCGATTACCAAGGATGTGCAGGACAGTGCATTATTAATGAACCTGATTGCCGGTTATGACCCCTCTGATTCTACGTCTGTGAATATTGAGGTGCCGGACTATACAAAGTCATTATTCAAAGATATAAAAGGCATAAAAATCGGCATACCCAAAGAGTATTTTGTAGAAGGTATTGATGGGCAAGTCAAGGACATCGTTTGGCAGGCGATTGGTAAATTAAAGGATTTAGGGGCTGAATACTGCGAAGTAAGCTTACCGCATACGCAATACGCCGTGCCGGTTTATTACATTATAGCTACTGCCGAAGCCAGCTCCAATCTTGCCAGGTTCGACGGAGTACAATATGGCTACCGCCATCCTGTGCAAAAATCCTTCAAGGGCCAGTCTTTAATCGAGATGTATAATATGACCAGGGGCCGGGGGTTCGGCCAGGAGGCAAAACGCAGGATAATCTTAGGTACGTTTGTCCTTTCCCACGGATATTACGATGCCTATTACCTGCGGGCCTTAAAGGTGCGCACGCTGATAAAACAGGATTTTGACCGGGTGTTTAAAGAGTATGATTGCATCGTTACCCCCACGTCTCCCACGCCGGCGTTTAAAATCGGAGAAAAGACAAAAGACCCCCTTAAGATGTACCTTTCCGACATCTATACGATATCGGCAAACCTGGCGGGCGTTCCCGCGTTGTCCCTGCCCTGCGGATTTACCAAAAAGGGCCTGCCTGTGGGGCTGCAGATCATTGCCCGGCATTTTGACGAGGAGACGCTTATGCGGGTTGCCCATACCTATGAGCAGAATACCGAGTGGCATAAGATAAAACCGAAATTGTAAGGAAAGATGGAATACACGGCAGTAATCGGACTAGAGGCGCACGTTCACTTAAATACCAGGAGCAAGGCATTCTGCGGTTGTTCCACCCAATTCGGCAGTGAGCCCAATTCGCAGGTCTGCCCGGTATGCCTGGGGTTTCCCGGAAGCCTGCCGGTATTAAACCGTACTGCCTTAGAATACGCCATAACAGTAGCGGTTGCCTTAAATTGCCGGGTTCAGGAATTTACCAAATTCGACCGCAAGCATTATTATTATCCGGACCTGCCGAAGAATTACCAGATTTCCCAATATGACCTGCCGGTTGCCTTAGAGGGATTTTTGGACATCCAGGTAGACGGTAAGGTTAAGCGTATCAGAATACGCCGGGCGCATTTAGAGGAAGACGCGGGGAAATTAATCCACCGGCAGGATATCAGTTTAGTTGACTTCAACCGCGCCGGGGTTCCTTTATTGGAGATAGTCAGCGAACCGGATATTAATTCGCCCCAGGAGGCCTACGCCTATTTGACCTTTTTAAAGAGCATTATCGAATATCTGGGGGTTTCCGACTGCGATATGGAAAAGGGGTCTTTGCGCTGCGACGCCAATATTTCGCTTATAGAAAAGGGGCAGAGCGGCCTGGGTACCAAAAGTGAGCTAAAGAATATGAATTCTTTCAAGGCGGTTAAGGATGCCTTGAGTTTTGAGATAGAGCGGCAAAGTGAATTATTATCTGGGGGCGGGGTTATTACTCAGGAAACCCGGCTCTGGGACGCCAAGGGGTTAAGGACAATTTCCATGCGCAGCAAAGAAGAAGCCAAGGACTACCGTTATTTCCCCGACCCTGATTTAAGCCCTTTTACTATCAGCCAGGATACCATTTCCCGGATTAAACAATCGCTTCCGGAGTTGCCGCGCGAGAAACAGAAGCGGCTGGCTGACCAATACGGCTTAAGCGATTATGACGCGGAACTGATTACTTCATCCCGGCAGCTGGCGGATTATTTTGAAGAATGCCTTAAGGGTTACGCCAATGCAAAAGCGGTTTTTAACTGGCTCAGCGGGCCGGTGCTTTCCGAATTGAACAGCCGGGGTGTGAGTATAAGCGGGTTGAATATCAGCCCTGAGCAGATGGTAGAGCTGGTAAAGTTTTTCCAGGAAGGCAAGATTACCAACTTGGTAGCCAAGGATGTGCTTGGGCAGATGATTCAGTCCGGCAAGGCCGCCGCAGATATAATAGAGCAAAACGGGCTCGCCCAGATTTCTGACGCCGGGAGCCTTAAGAAGATTATTGACCAGGTTTTGGAAGAAAATACCAAGTCTGTCGGCGACTATAAAGCGGGCAAATCCAATGCCCTGATGTTTTTGCTGGGGCAGGTAATGAAAAAATCGCAGGGCAAGGCAAACCCAAAGACGGTTGCGGATATGCTTAAAACAAGATTAGGAGGTAGTTGATATGCGCAGGACAGTGATTAAATTCAGCGTGGGAATATTTATATTAGCCGTATTTTCAATAGTAGCTTCATTGGCGATATCGGAGATGGATAAGAAGAAGAAAAACGAGCTTTACCGGGAGGTTGCTTTATTCTCCGATTCCCTGGCAATCATCCAGAGTGATTACGTGGACGAGGTAAGTACCAAGGACTTAATCTACGGCGCTTTAAAGGGCATGGTTTCATCACTCGACCCGCACAGCCAGTTCATGGACCCCGATACTTATAACGAGTTAAAGGTTGATACGGAGGGAAAATTCGGCGGGTTAGGCCTGGAGATTACCATTAAAGACGGATTACTGACGGTAATGACCCCCATCGAAGATACTCCGGCCTGGAAGGCGGGCATAAAAGCTGGCGACAGGATAGTAAAGATTAACGACGAGTTGACCCGGGACATAACCTTGACCGATGCGGTTAAGAAATTAAGGGGCGAACCCGGCAGCACGGTCAATATAACGGTTTTGCGCGAAAAAGAGAAGAAACTTTTGGATTTTAAATTGACCCGCGACCTTATCAAGATAAAGGACATCAAAGAAGCAAAGATACTGGAAGAGGGGATCGGCTATATCCGCCTGGTAGAGTTTCGCGAAGACACGACACGCGATATGGGTATGGTCCTGGATGGCCTTAAGAAGCAAGCGGCCAAGGGCATTATCCTGGATTTGCGCAATAATCCCGGCGGGCTTCTGGATATCGCGGTAAGCGTAACGGAAAAATTTGTCGAGAAGGGTAAGCTCATCGTCTCTACAAAAGGGCGTAAAGAAAACCAGGATATGGAATTCATTGCCCGTAAGGACGGGGCCTATCTGGACATTCCGTTGGTTATATTGGTAAACGACGGTTCGGCTTCGGGAAGCGAAATCGTGGCCGGCTGCCTGCAGGATTATAAGCGGGCGATTATATTGGGCACGCAGACATTCGGTAAAGGCTCGGTCCAGACCGTTATTCCGTTAAGCGACGGCTCAGCGTTGAAACTGACTACCAGCAGGTATTTTACTCCCTTGGGCCGCGCCATTCACGGTAAAGGCATTACCCCCGACATAGTCGTAGAACAGCCGGAAACAGAAACGCTGCTCAAGGAAGCGCCGAAAGAGAGCCCTCAGGATATATTTGAGAGCCTTGAAAGTAAGCAGCCCGAAGAAACTAAAGAGCGCCAGGAAGGCAAGGGGCAGCAAGAAGAGAAAAAAGAGGCCAAGGATTACAAGAAAGATTACCAGCTGATGCAGGCAGTAGACGTATTAAAGGCGCTTAATATTTATAAGGATTTCAACAGAAGTAAATAGGCGGGGTTTTATGACTGACAGGTATCGTTCAGGAAAATCAGGGTTGCGCGCTAATTCGGGTACCGGGTTAACCTGGTATAAGTTAGCGATTGTGGCTCTCTGTTTAATAGCGATTTTTCAATCCCTGGTAATCCTGAATTTTCTTCCGAAAAAAAGAGTAGAAAAGAAGAAGCCGGTGCCGCCGGTTTCTGCCGCAGCCGGACGGATAGCTATTGTTCTTGACGATTGGGGATATAACCTTAATAACCTTGAACTGTTGAAGGAAATACCTTACCCGATGACGATTTCGATTTTGCCCGGGCTTGCCTATTCAAAACGCGTAGCCGGCGAGGCAAACAGGAATGGGCTTGAGGTAATCCTGCATCTGCCGCTGGAACCTTTTCCTTCCGAAAACGTGCGGCTGGAAAATAATACCGTCTTGACCAATATGCAGGAAGAAATGATTTTGCAAATATTTAGATCAGACCTGGATGGGATTCCCGGCGTTAAGGGGGTTTCCAACCATATGGGTTCAAAGGCGACCGCTGATATCCGGGTGATGGGGATACTGTTTAAAGAGATGCGGCGAAAAAGCCTGTATTTCTTAGACAGCCTGGTTTCCGGAAAGTCGGTATGCATGGAGGCGGCGCGTAAAATGAAGGTCAGCTTTGCCAAAAGAGATATATTTTTAGATAACATTAAAGACCCTCAATATATAAAAGGCCAGATAGAGAAGCTGAAGACGAAGGCAGGGAAAAGCGGCTTTGCCATTGGCGTCGGGCATGACAGGAGAACGACCCTTGAGGTCTTAAAAGAAGTTTTGCCCGAATTAAAAAAAGAGGGTTTCCGGATAGTTTTTGTTTCGGAATTAGCCGGGTAGGCCAATGTACGTACTGGGTATTGAAACTTCTTGTGACGAAACCGCAGCTTCGGTAGTAAGAGACGGCAAGATAATTTATTCAAACGTGGTCGCCTCCAGCTTGGAATTCCATAAAAAATACGGCGGGGTAATCCCGGAGATAGCTTCCCGTATGCATCTTGAGGTTATAACCCGGGTAACAGAGAGCGCTCTTTCTCAGGCAAGGCTAAGGTTGAAAGACATTGATTTAATCGCCGTAACCGAACAGCCGGGGTTGCCGGGTTCTTTATTGGTGGGGATTTGTTTCGCCAAAGCAATAGGGCTGGCGTCGGGTGTGCCGGTTATGGGCATAAACCATCTCTACGCCCATATTTATTCAGGTTTCCTCAATAAAAAGAGGCGTATTTCTTTTCCTTTGGTTGGGCTGGTGGTGTCGGGCGGGCACACCAGTTTATTTTATCTCAATGATTTTAAAAGAATAGCGCTTTTAGGCTCTGCTCTTGACGATGCCTGCGGTGAGGCGTTTGACAAAGTGGCGAAGATTATCGGCTTAGGTTATCCCGGGGGACCGGCTATTGAAAAGATGGCCGTTAAGGGAAAGCCGGGAATAAAGTTTAATTGTTCGGATACCAACCGGCCTTTGGATTTCAGCTTTAGCGGAATCAAGACCGCCGTATTGTATCAGGTAAAGGGCATCTCCCGTTTTGGCCTGTGGCAAGAACAAGCCTATTCCCGCCGGGGCCGGAAGAGAAGCCCACAGGTTAGGCAGCCTTCCCTGCAGAATAAACGAGACATCGCTGCCTCGTTTCAGGAGGCGGTTATCGCTACGTTAGTCAAAAAGTCTTTACTGGCCTGCAAGATTAAAAAAAGCAGGACATTGATGGTCGGCGGGGGGGTTGCGCTGAATAATAGATTAAGAGAACGGCTTTCTAGAGAAGCGGGGCGTGCCGGCGTTGATGTCGTTTTCCCCGATAAAAGATTATGTATGGATAATGCAGCGATGGTTGCAGGTTTAGCTTGCCGGTTGTTTAGAAAAGGATTTACGGGGAATTTAGACCTTACCCCTAATTTAGCCCGTAGCTCTTAACAGGGAGGTAAATATGGATGATGCGCAGGTAGTCATACGTTTAATTTTGAGCGTTATTTTAGGCGGTGGAGTCGGTTTTGAACGCCAGATACACCGGCGGGCAGCCGGGTTACGGACTCACATACTGGTATGTTTGGGCTCCTGTTTGATTATGTTGACATCGCTGTACATTTTTGATATATATAAGGACAAGGTTCCTCTTGACCCTACGCGTATCGCTGCGGGAGTGATTACCGGCATTGGTTTTTTAGGAGCGGGGACGATTATCCGCGAAAGAGAGCAGGTCAAGGGGTTAACTACCGCTGCCAGCCTCTGGGTTATTTCAGCCATCGGCCTGGCCGTTGGCTGCGGGTTTTACAAGGCGGCGATATTGGCTTTTGCCCTGACTTTAGCAGCGCTTTTATTGTTGAGGCAAGTTGAAAGATTTACCTTCGGCGAGGGCAAGAACCGGTAAACAGTTAAAAGGAGGTGACAAAATATGGCACTGAGGAGAAAGATAGAAGATAAAATTCTTGACGTTGATGCAGCTATGCAGGGTACACTTTCCTTTAAGGATCCGGTAAATCTGCGTATAAACGGCAAGTTTGAAGGGACGTTGGATACTAAAGGCAATCTTACTATCGGCCAGACCGCGATTGTCAATGCCGATATTAACGGAGACAACGTGATTATCGGAGGCAGGGTAAAGGGAAGGATTGTCGCCCGCGAGATGCTCACTCTGCTTCCCACGGCAATTCTGGAAGGCGAAATCTTTCCCGCAAGGCTAAACATCGCGGAAGGGGCGGTTCTCGAAGGAACCTGCAAGATGCTGCAGGATTTTTTGACCGCCGAGCAGCTGGCAAGTTATCTGGAGGTTGATTTAAATTCGATTATTGAATGGGCAAATACGGGAAAGTTGCCTGGCCGCAAAGAGGGCGAAAAATGGAAATTTGAACGCAAAAATATTGATTCCTGGGTTGCTTCGGGAAAAATAGAATAAAAAAAGTTCAGTATCCGTTTATCACAAACATAAGGTAAAATCCTGCAACCGGCCTTTGCAGCTGAAATTTACCAGATAGGACACTATGGCACAGGAAAAGCTTTTGACCATCCGGGAGGTATCGTTACTTCTCGGCACAACCGAAAAAGAAGTCATTGACCTTGCGGAAAGCGGGCAGCTTCCCGCCTATAAAGTTGGCGGGGTGTATTTGAGGTTTAAAAGAGAGCAAATTGAAGAGTTCGTCAAGCGCTCAAGCAGGTTTTCTAAAACCAGGAACTCTCAATCCCTGCAGCCGTTTAAAGAAAAGTTCATTGATTTCCTTTATTTTAACGATTTTTACATCGCGGCAGGGATAATTATATTTGCGATGCTGGTGATTATTTTCAGGAATTATCAATAATGTTTTATCTTGGGCGCCGTATTCAATAATGAAAAATAAGGGTTTTTGCGACTTGGGGTTCGCTAAAGTCGATACGGACAGGCTGCGCCGGCGGGGCTTTCCCGAAGTCATATATTGCCCCGGGAAAACCAGGGAAGAGATAAAGCTTATTGCCCGTCAGATTATCAAGAACAGTCAAGTCCTTTTGCTTACCAAACTGAACAAAGACACCTTCGCTTATTTAAAAAAGACATTTCCTAAACTGCGCTACAACCAGAGGGCCGGCATAGGATATATCTCTAAGGGCAGGGTTACTAAGAAAGGGTTGGTGGGTGTAGTCTGCGCCGGCACCTCGGATATGCCGGTAGCGGAAGAGGCGGCAGCCACCTTAGAAGTAATGGGCAATAAAGTAACACGGCTATACGATGTGGGCTGCGCCGGAATACACCGCCTGATGGAAAACAAAAACCTGCTCGCCGGGTTTTCTGTTATTGTGGTAGCTGCGGGCATGGAAGGTGCTTTGGCCAGTGTGATAAGCGGGTTGGTTGCCGTACCGGTTATCGCCGTGCCTACTAGCTGCGGATACGGCGCTAACTTTTCCGGCCTTTCCGCCTTGCTGACTATGCTTAACAGTTGTTCGCCGGGAATAGGTGTAGTCAATATCGATAACGGTTTCGGCGCGGGATATCTGGCCAGCCTGGTAAACAAATAGCCTAATAACGTTTAATGCAAAAATGAAAAATCTTAATGGAAAAACCTCTGCCAGCCGGATATTAAAAACAGCGGTTGATTTTCACGGGCACTTAGGGCCTTATCTGGTGTTGGGTTTAAAGATGGGCGATTTAGCAGTAGAGCGGCTTAAGTGCCGCAGGCACTTCGGGGTTAAGGCAGTGGTGTATGGCGCGCTTAACCGGCCGAAGTCTTGCTTGATTGACGGCATTCAGGTTTCCAGCGGCTGCACTTATGGTAAGGGGAATATCGAGAAAAAACCCGGCAGGGAAATCCGGGCAATATTCTACAATCTGCGCAACCGTAAAAAGATAATTATACGCCTTAAAAAAGATTTAGTTGATCGGCTGGAGAGTTTAGGCGGGCATAAGGATTCAGAGGCATTGGCAGGGGAATTATTACGGGCCGGCCCGGCCGAGGCCTTTGAATTGAAGCCTTAATCTTATCCACTTTTTTAGAAGGAATATACGAATATGGCGTTTTCCGGTTTAGATATTTACAAGCTGCTTCCCAAGACAAATTGCCGCGAGTGCGGGTTTGCTACTTGTCTTGCCTTTGCCATGCAGTTGGCGAAAAAGGCGGTGAGTATTGATAAGTGCCCGTATGTTTCGGAAGAGTCCAAGAAGGCACTGGAGGCATCAAGCCTGCCGCCTATACGATTGGTTACTATCGGTAGGGATGAATTTAAGACAGAAGTAGGCAACGAAACCGTCTTGTTCAGGCACGAAGAAAAATTCCATCATCCCGCGGCCTTAGGGTTCATTATTGACGATGATGCTGACGACGCCGTCATAAAGCAGAAACTCTCCGTTATCCGGCAGCTAAAATTCGAGCGTGTGGGACAGTTATTGGAACCCAATATTATTGCCTTAAGGCAGAAGGCCGCAGACACAAGGTTTATCGCGGCCTTGAAATTAATCTTAAGTAATACTCAGATGGCGCTGGTATTAATGGTCAAAGACAGCCAGACTCTGAAACAGGCCCTGGAACTGTCTAAGGACAGGGTACCTCTTGTATATCCTCTTGATGGGGCCAAGGTTTCAGATTTTGCCCAGGCCTGCCTGGAGAGCAAAGTTCCCCTCACAGTTTCCGCGGATACATTAGACGAGGTTTCAGTAATGGCCAAGGAGTTAAGCGCTAAAGGCCTGCGTGATTTAATATTAGAGGTAAAGAGTAAATCTCCGGCAGGTAGAATCTGGGAGCTGACTTCTATCCGGCGGCTGGCCTTGAAAAAAGGAGAGCGCAGCTTAGGTTATCCGTTAATGGTAGTATTGGGCAAAGACGGCGCTTATGATGAAGTTATGGCCGCGGCAACCAGTATTTTAAAGTATGCCGGGATTGTGCTTATGGAGGGCATTGAGAGCTGGCAGGTCTTAAGCCTGCTTACATTAAGGCAGAACATCTATACCGACCCCCAGAAGCCTTTGCAGATTGAGCCTAAAATCTACAGCGTCGGCCAGGTAAATAAAGAATCGCCTTTTCTGGTCACGACTAATTTTTCCCTTACTTATTATACTGTGCTGGGGGAGGTAGAGGCGAGCAAGGTGCCGACTTATATCATGAGCGTTGACACCGAAGGGATGTCGGTATTGACTGCCTGGGCAGCGGAGAAGTTTACTCCCGAGAAGATTGCCGATTCGCTGGTTAAGTTCGCAGCCGCTGATAGCGTTTCCCACAAACGGTTGATTATCCCCGGCTATGTGGCGGTAATAAGCGGAGACTTAGAAGATAAATCCAAGTGGCAGGTGGTGGTGGGGCCCAAGGAGGCGTCCGGCCTGCCCTCATTCTTAAAGAATTTGTAGAAAAGCAGGAGAGAAAAATAGGGGACGGTTCTATTTTTCTCTCCTGCTCTAACTATTAGAAAAATAGAACCGTCCCCTATTTTTTAAAATGGACAAATACAAAGTAACGTTTTATCCGGACAATAAGAGTGTGGAAGTCCCGCAGGGAAAGACTATCCTGCAGGCGGCGATATCCGCCGGGGTCTATATTAATTCCAGTTGCGGCGGGGACGGTGTCTGCGGCCGCTGCAAGGTAATTTTAAAAAAAGGCCCGGTCTTTACCCAGCCTGCAGGAAGGATAAGCCTAAACGAACGGCAGCAGGGAGTATACCTCGCCTGTCTGACTACTATGCGGGGTGATATTGAAGTAGAGATTCCTCCTGAATCAAGGCTGGATTTAGAAAAGGCCTCCAGCCAGGAAGCGGATTTACGGCTGAAAGGATTTTATTCTGATTCCGAAGAAATAGAAACATCAGCCGTTGTGCAGGGAGAGGAAATTTTCCTCCACTCTCCCTTAGCTACAAAGCTCTATTTGGAACTGCCTGTGCCTAACCTTAACGATAAAATCAGCGACTTGGAGCGGCTCTACCGTCAGATTCGCACTATCCGGGATATCCCGGTTATGCAGACCGGCCTGGCCAACATCCGGCGGCTGGGCGAATTGCTGCGCGCTGCGGACTGGAAGGTGACCGTTACCTTAGGCAAAAGAAACGAAACAACGGAGATTGTGCTTATTGAGCCGGGAGATACCTCCCAGGAAAATTTTGGGCTGTGTTTTGACATCGGCACTACTACTATTTCCGGACAGCTGGTGGATTTAAACAGCAAGAAGGTCTTAGGCACAAGGGCGACCTATAATAAGCAGGCCAGCTTCGGCAGCGATATCATTACGCGGATCGTCTATGCCAAACAGGAAGACGGCCTTGAGCAATTACATCATGCGGTAGTAGACGGCATCAATAATATGATTAAAGACCTTGCTCAGGAACATGGCATAGACCTTAATGACGTAAACTGTATCCTCTGCGCAGGCAATACGACCATGGTGCATCTTTTACTCAGGGTAGACCCTACATACATCCGGCGCGAGCCTTACGTGCCTACCGCTAATTTTGTGCCCACAGTGCGCGCAGCCGAGGCAGGGATAAAGATTAATCCCCGCGGCCTGTTATCCTGTATACCGGGTGTGTCCAGTTACGTAGGCGGTGATGTTACCGCGGGTGTGCTTTCCTGCGGCCTTGACCAGGAAGAAGAGCTATGCCTGTTGATTGATATCGGCACCAACGGCGAAATCGTCCTGGGAAATAAAGAATTCATGATTTCCGCCGCCGCTTCCGCCGGCCCTGCCTTTGAGGGCTCGGGGGTAAGCTGTGGCATGCGCGCAAGCAAAGGGGCAATACAAAAGGTGAAGATTGCTTCTCAAGGATGCGAGGTTAGCCTGAACACTATCGGTGAAGTTAAACCGCGCGGCATATGCGGTTCGGGTTATATAGATATTATATCGCAGATGCTCTTGACCGGCCTAATCGATAAGGACGGCAAGATTAAAACCGGCTCTTCGCGGCGCATCCGCGGCAACGAATCGGGAAATGAGTTTGTCCTGGCGTTTAAGGAAGAGCCTGATTCCACCCGCGACATTGTCATAACCGAGGCGGATATTGAGAATATCAAACGGGCAAAGGCAGCGATTTATTCCGCCGCCAATATCCTGATAATGCATATGGGATTTGGATTCCAGGATATAAAAAAGATATTTATCGCCGGAGGCTTCGGCAATTACCTGGACATTGATAACGCGATACGCATCGGGCTGCTTCCGGACGTGGAGAGGAAAAGATTTATTTTTGTCGGTAACAGTTCTTTAGCCGGAGCACGGGAAGTCCTGTTTTCTTACGAGGCAATGAAGAATGCCGAGAATATCGCCCGCAAGATTACTTATTTTGAATTATCGGTTGAACAGGGGTATATGGATGAGTATATGGCAGCCTTGTTTTTCCCCCATACGGACTTATCGTTATTTCCAAGTATAAAGACATCTGGTACCCCGGGGACCCAGAGACCCAGCCCCCGGTAATACTGGGACGCTGGGGTACTGGGACGCTGGGGTACTGAGGTAAACCATGGGCTACACCATCGCAATCGCAGGCAAAGGCGGCACCGGTAAGACCACCCTTGCCGCGCTTTTAGTCAGGATAATCAAAGAGAAAAAATTAGGCTCTCTGCTGGCTGTTGACGCCGACCCTAACAGCAACCTCGGGCAATTCCTCGGCGCGGAAAGCAAGGAAAACATCGGCGGAATCATCGACGATATCGCCGCTCATCCGGCTAAGGTCCCCGCGGGGATGCCTAAGGATAGATTTATCGAATATCAGATCCAGTCAGCCATAGAAGAACGGGAAGGTTTTGATATTTTGACCATGGGCAGGCCGGAAGGCCCGGGATGTTACTGTTACGCGAACAATGTATTAAGGAATATCATCTCTAAAATGATAAAGAATTACGATTATATCATTATCGATAACGAGGCAGGCCTGGAGCATTTATCCCGCAGGACGACCAGGGCTGCGGATGTGCTGTTGATTGTTTCCGATGGTTCGGCAGCGGGCTTACGTACCGCCGGGCGTATCTACGGCCTGGTCAGGGAATTGAACATCAAGACGGTAAAAAATTTCTTAATCGTCAACCGCAGCGAGGGTCTGCCCCGGGAATTATTGGAGGGTGTGGAGTATTTAGGCAGCATACCGCAGGATGCAGAGATACAGCAGATAAGTTCCGACGGGCTTTCCCTGATGGATTTAAACAATGACAGTATCGCGTTTAACAGTTTACGCAGTATAGGAGAGAAGATATGGCGTTAGAATTAAAGGAGAAGTATTCCGGCGCAATCAACGTCGTAACTATCGGCGCTGCCAAAGATGAGGGAGGCAGCCGCAGCAACGTGGTGAAGGCGGGAGGAGAGACGGCGCTGCCCTTTTTATTTAAGGAAGGAGAAAATCCCCATAAACCGGTTATTGCCTGGGAGATCTGGGATGTTCAGCCCCAGGACTGGCCGGAGGAACTGGTAAAGCCTTATAAAGAGGTATTGTCCGACGGCTTAAGCTGGGCGGAAAAATGCGTTAAGGAGTTCAGGGCGCGGCTGCTCTGCGTAAGGCTGCAGGGGGCGCATCCGGATTTCGGCAATAAGAGCGCGGAAGAGGAGGCGGAATTTATCCGGCGGCTGTTAAAAAAAGTCGGTGTGCCGCTGATTATATTAGGGTGCGGCGATGACAGCAAGAATAACCTCATCCTGCCTGCCTGCTGCGAGGCGGCTAAGGGAGAGCGCTGCCTGGTGGGAGACGCGCTGCAGGATAATTATAAGACCTTAACCGCTGCCGTGCTTGCCGACGGCCACAGCATTATCGCTGAATCACCTATTGATATAAACATCGCCAAACAATTAAATATTCTGATTTCCGATATGGGGCTGCCTTTGGAGCGCATTGTGATTAATCCTACTATCGGCGCGTTAGGTTACGGACTGGAATACGCCTATTCGATTATGGAAAGGGCGAGGCTGGCTGCCCTGGCGGGTGACAAGACAGTTGCTTCGCCGTTTATCTGTTTCGCCGGACAGGAGGCCTGGCGCGCCAAGGAAGCGAAAAGCGCGCAGGCGGAGTTTCCCCAGTGGGGGCCAGAGGCGCAGCGCGGGCCGCTCTGGGAGATGCTTACCGCGGTGGCATTGCTGCAGGCGGGTGCCAATATCCTGGTAATGCGTCATCCCCGGGCAATAGAGAAAGTGAATGAATATATAGACGGATTAATGACGGCTAGCGTATAGCGTTTAGCGTCTAGTATTGAATAAAAAAAGCTTCAAAGGTTTAATTGTCTAATAGAAAAAATATATGAAAACTAGAAAGGAGATTTGGCGGAAGCTATGTTTATTATCGGCGAATTAATAAACGGTATGTATCAGAATATTGGCAGGGCGATAAAGGAGAAAAACAAGCAGGTTATCCAGAAATGCGCGCGCCAGCAGATTGAGGCGGGCGCAGATGCCCTGGACGTAAACTGCGGCCCGGCGTCGGCAAACCCGGTTGCGGATATCCAGTGGCTGGTTGAAGCAATTCAAGAAGTGAGCGATAGGCCCCTGGCCATAGATTCCAGCAAGCCGCAGGTTATCGAGTCGGCGCTGAAGTTAATAAAAAATAAGGCGATTATTAATTCTACCACTGCCGATGAGGAAAAATTGGCGGTCTTGCTGCCTTTAGCCAAAAAATATAATACCAGGCTTATCGGCCTGACTATAAGCTCAAAAGGCATCCCCCAGAATAAAGACCAGCGGCTGGAGTTGGCGGCAACCATCGTTTCCCATTGCGCGGATAGCGGTTTTCCCATTGAGGACCTCTATCTTGACCCTATTGTATTGCCGGTAAATGTCGCGCAGGCGCAGATGAAAGACGTCCTGGAGTCCATACGTGAATTTAAAATAATTTCCCAGCCGCCTCCCAAGGCAATAGTGGGGTTAAGCAATGTCTCCCAGGGCAGCTGCGCGAGGAGCCTGATTAACCGCACCTTTGTGGCTATGGCTGTCGCCTTCGGCCTGGACGCGGCGATACTCGACCCGCAGGATAAGGATTTGATGGACGCGCTGATAACTTCCGAGCTCATCCTTAATAGGCAGATATATTGCGATGCCTATCTGGATGCCTATAGGAAAAAATAGAAAATGAAGATATTCAAGATTTTTAAGAACGTTTTTAGGCTGCACAGCCTAAAGGAAAGCTTCAGCTTTGCCATAAAAGGAATCGCCTATCTTTTTTTCTTCCACCGCAATATGCGCATAATCTTCCTGGTGGGCATTGCGTCTTTTCTCCTGGGGATCTACTTAAAAATAACCGGTTTTGAATTTATGATTCTCTGCGTTACTATCAGCATGGTGTTCGTGGCGGAGATGTTCAATACGGCAATAGAGCTGATTATCGACATGTTCACCGATAAATACCATGTTCTTTTAAAGATAGTCAAGGATATTTCGGCGGGTGTGGTTTTGATTGCCTCCCTTAACGCGCTGGCAATCGGCTATTTTATATTTTTTCGCCGGATATTCCATCTGCTGCACTGGTTTTAAGATAATACGAATAGTTAAAAAGGAGGGTGCGATGGACAAAAAGAAAATTTTGGTGGTAGACGATGAAGAGCAGATATTAAGCCTGATTGAAAAGAAGCTCAAGGCCAGTAATTACGACTGTGTTACCGCTTCCCGCGCCAAGGAAGGGATAGCCCTGGCTAAATCCTCGCAGCCTAATCTTATACTCCTGGATATCGCCCTACCGGATATGGACGGTTATTCCCTCGCCAAAGAACTGAAGAAAGATAAGGGCACGCGGGAGATACCGATAATCTTTCTTACCGGCAAGGACCTGGAACCGCGGGCGATTAACGAAAGGATAGGCGAGACCGAGGCCTGTGGGTATCTTATGAAGCCCTGTAGCCTGAAGGAACTGCTGGATAAGATAAACGCGACGATTGGTTAGGCAGAAAACATTCCTTTTGTCTTGCTGGTACTCGTCTGATGAAAGGCTTGCTTTTTAAGAAGACTGTGATAACATATCTGGCATAAATAATTCAATGGCGGAGTAGCTCAGTCTGATAGAGCACGCGGCTCATACCCGCTTGGTCGGTGGTTTAAATCCACTCTCCGCCACTTACGTCAAGAGAGTGGTCTTCGAAGCCCATGCGTATATTTTGCGTTATTGGGCGGAGAAGACCTCCCTCTCCGCCACTTTACTTAAAAACCCACCTTAGGAGGTTTATTGCGATGGAAGAGCAGAAAAATCCCGTAAGTGAATTTGCCATAGCCAGTCTGGTGGTGGGAGTTGCCTCATTTATCAGTTTGGCGGGAATAGAAAAGGCGATTATCGCCATTGTCTTCGGTGTCTTGGCCTTAAAAAGATTAGAGTGCAATGAGCAGTTATCGGGCAAAAATCTTGCTAAGGCAGGGATAGTGTTAAGTATTGTTTCCATAATTGCCACCGTGGTTTTCATCATTAAAGTTTACCCCAAGATTCAGCAGCGGATGATGCAGCTGCAAAGCGAATCGGCAGGCGGGAACACCGGGGACAGCCAGGTCGGGAAAATCCCGGGAGTCCGATAATAATAGATTTTAAGCGCTATTGCCTGCAAACGTAGATAGCTAATTCAAGTGCTTCCAGCCTTGTGCCATCAGGTATAAAAATCTCCGATTTGCAATCTCTTGATAAAGACAGTGTCCGGTAAATATTGAGGTATTAGCTTAAAAAATGATTTTAGACAAAGTAAAAGCCGCGATTAAAGAGCACAATCTTATAGCTAAGGGTGAGAGGATAGTCGTGGGCGTATCTGGCGGCCCGGATTCAGTCGCCTTGCTCTGTCTATTGCACAGCTTAAAAACGGAATACGGCCTGTATCTGCATGTTGCGCATTTGGACCATATGCTGAGGTATGATTCCCACAAAGACGCGGAATTCGTAAAAGAACTGGCGGCAAAACTGAATCTGCCGGTAACCTGCGGCCAAATTAACGTAAAGGAATTATCCAAGAAGGGTTCGCAGGAAGAGATTGCCCGGAGTGTTCGGTTTGGGTTTTTATTTAAAGTAGCCAGCGACGCAAGGGCGAAGAAAATCGCTCTTGGCCACAACATGGACGACCAGGCAGAAACCGTATTGATGCGCATAATCAGAGGGTCGGGTTTATACGGCCTGGCAGGCATCTTGCCCAAGAGGGAGATTGCCGGTTTTTGCGTAATCCGGCCGCTGGTGGCATTAAGCCGCAGGGAAATAGAGGCGTATATAAAAAAGAAACGGATCAGGCCGCGCATTGACAGGTCTAATTTACAAGACGTCTATTTCAGGAACAAAGTAAGAAACAGGCTGATGCCTTTGCTGGAGCGGGAATACAATAAAAATATCAAAGAAGTATTGGCCAATATGGCGGAGTGCACGGGGGCCGATTACGACTATTTGAATAAGGCGGCGGAGAAGTTTATCGGACAGCGCAGGGGCAGATTTAACCCCGATAAGCTTAAAAGGGCGCACCGGGCAATCCTCAGGATGGCGCTGCGCAAAGGCATTATTTCGCTGGCAGGGGATACGCGCAGGATCACATTCAGGCACATCAAAGAGATAGAAGATTTGATTCTCAACCGGCCCGTGGGTTCGATAGTCGACCTTCCCAAAGGCATATCGGTGATAAAAAGAAAAAAAACCCTTTCTTTTTTCCTTAGGAAATAATTAACCGCAAGCCGCTGGAAAAAATACAAAAAAATCTAATAACTGCTTGATTTTGTAGAGAGTTAAGATATAATTACAGGGATAAGGAGGTTAGTTGCACCCGAAGGAAGTGCCTATCTGCAGTGCCTTCCGGCAGTTGAGATAAGCCTTCAACCAGTGCGCTTATAAAAAAATGGCAGACCGTAAACCAACCGAGCAATCACCGAAGCAGCCGCCCAAACAATCGCCTAATAGGCCTAAGCTTAACCGTCAACAGCTGATCTGGATAGTGGCTATTTTGGGCCTATTTTATCTCTTGAATAGTATGAGTGTGAGCGTCTCGGGTATTCCCCGCGAAATTACTTACAGCGATTTCTACGTTGTCCTTAAGAATAATCCCGATAAAATAAAGGCACTTACAAAAATTGAAAATGAGCTGACCGGCGACTTTACCGACAACACGAAATTTAAGCTGAACATTCCCGATAACGACCAGGATTTGCTTAAGCTGATCCGGGAAAATGTGAAAAATTTCGATGTCAAGCCGCCGCGTACGTTTCTTGCCGCCTTACTGTTTAACCTGGGGCCGATTTTGCTGTTGATTATTTTCTGGTGGGTAATGGCCTCGCGGGGCGAGCAGTTAGGCAGCCGGATCATGGCGTTCGGGAAGATCAGGTCAAAGGTCCACATTGAAGGGGAAAGCGAAAAGGTTACTTTTAACGATGTGGCGGGAGTAGACGAGGCAAAAGAGGAGCTGCAGGAGGTAATCGAGTTTTTGAAGGACCCTAAGAAATTCCAGAGGCTGGGAGGCAAGATTCCCAAAGGGGTTTTACTGGTCGGCCCTCCGGGCTGCGGCAAGACGTTGGTTGCCCGCGCCGTTGCCGGAGAGGCAGGAGTGCCTTTTTTCAGCATATCCGGTTCTGATTTTGTGGAGATGTTTGTGGGTGTCGGCGCCAGCAGGGTCAGGGACCTTTTTGAGCAGGGACGGCGCGCGGCTAAGACCTCCGGCAAAGGCGCAATTATCTTTATTGATGAAATAGATGCCGTAGGCAGGCTGCGTTTCGCAGGTATCGGCGGAGGCCACGACGAAAGAGAACAAACCCTGAACCAGTTGTTGGTGGAGATGGACGGCTTTGATACTCATCATGGCCTGATTCTTATTGCCGCCACCAACCGGCCGGATACCTTAGACCCCGCGCTCCTTAGGCCGGGCAGGTTCGACAGGACCATCATCTTAAACCTCCCGGACATAAAGGGAAGAGAGGAGATACTGCGGGTCCATACGCGTAAAATAAAGCTTTCTTCCGACGCGGATTTAAAATCTATCGCCCGCCAAACGCCGGGCTTTTCCGGAGCTGACCTGGCAAATCTTTGCAACGAAGCGGCATTGCTTGCGGCAAGGGGCAATAAGGACGCGGTAGAGAATATTGATTTAGAAAAGTCGGTGGAAAGGGTAATGATGGGGCCGGAGAAAAAGAGCCACATCATATCGAAAAAGGAAAAAGAGATTACCGCCCTGCACGAATCCGGGCATGCGCTTTTATCTTTGCTCTTGCCGGAAGTTAACCCGTTAAAGAAAGTTTCTATTATCCCGCGCGGCTTAGCCGGAGGTTATACTTTTACCCCGCCGCTTGAAGACAGGCACTACTGGTCAAAGAAAGAGTTAATCAGCGAGATAGCTCTTATACTGGGAGGAAGGGCATCCGAAGAAATTAGTTTGAGCGAGGTAACTACCGGCGCGCAGAATGATTTAGAGATGGCTACTCATACGGCGCGCCGGATGGTCTGCCAATACGGGATGTCCGAAAAGCTGGGGCATATGGCATTGGGGCGCAGGGAAGGGCTCATCTTTTTAGGCCGCGATATTGTAGAGGAGAAGAATTACAGCGAAGATACGGCACGCTTAATCGACGAAGAAGTGAAGAAGATTGTTGATGACGCATACAGTAAGGCAAAGGCCCTCTTGGAGCAGAACCGCGATAAATTGAAGATTTTATCCGGCGCGCTGCTGGAAAAGGAAGTATTGGACGGGGAAGAGGTAAAGAAACTTTTAGGTATAGATAAAAAAGATGAGGGTGCTTGAGGCCAGGCTCCAAGATTTAAGAAAAATAATGCAGGAAATCCGCGTTGACAGCTACGGCATCGATATTATGTATCCTAAGGCACTTTCCTATCTCGTGAAGATAAATCAGATTTCCAATATAACGGCGAACATTTTAAAGCAGGAGATGCTTTCTCTGGGCGCGGACGCGGCGATAGCCCGCGGCGCATTGACGGGAGAGACAAAAAAAACGGATTGCCTGCTCATGGGTACCTTGTCTCAGTTTAACCGCCTGAGCCGGAAATTAAGGCTGCAGCCTTTCAACCTGGATAAATTGTCACAGGAGTTGCGGCTGGCCATGGAGAATTACAAAAGAGAGAAATTTGTTTTAGCCCTCGGCAGCCATAGGTTAAGGCTGGGCAGGCGCACGCAGATAATGGGGATCGTGAATCTTACCGATGATTCGTTCAGCGGCGACGGCCTTTATAAAACTTGTGATTTGCCTGCGGCCTGCGGCCTGCGGCCTGCGACTCTTGAGTATATTGTGGAATATGCAGAACGGTTAGTCAAAGATGGGGCGGATATCATTGATATCGGCGCGGAATCAAGCCGGCCGGGCGCCAGGCCCGTATCGGCAAAAGAAGAATTAGAAAGAGCGGTTCCCGTAATAAAAAGGCTGGTAAAGAAAATAAAGGTTCCCCTATCCGTCGATACCTGTAAACCGGAAGTGGCAAAGGCAGCTTTAGACTGCGGGGTCTCTATCGTTAATGACATTACCGGCTTAAGGGATAAAAAAATGGCAAAACTCATTGCCGGGTATAAATGCGGTGTGGTAATTATGCATATGAAAGGGGGGCCGCAGAATATGCAGAAAAACCCCGTCTACCGTTCCCTGATAGACGAGATAATGGATTTTTTTCACAAATCGATAAACAGCGCCCTGGATGCCGGGATTGAACGGGAAAAGATTATCATCGACCCGGGCATCGGGTTCGGCAAGACCATGGAGCATAACCTTACGATTTTAAAGTCACTGCGGGAATTTAAAGTCCTGGGCCGGCCGATATTAGTCGGCCCTTCCCGGAAATCTTTTATCGGAAAGATATTAAACGCCGCACCCGATAAAAGGATTTGCGGGACATTGTCTTCTTCTGTTTTGGCTGCTTTAAACGGGGCGGATATAATAAGGGTCCATGACGTAAAAGAGGTCAGGCAGGCGTTAAAGGTCATGGAGGCGATAATCAGGGCATGATGAACCTTCCTTTACTCTCTAATTACTTATTGGCTCTTAAGCCGCTTATCGAGATTGCCATTCTCTGGTCGGTAATTTACCATATCATGCTTTTCTTTGAAGGCACGCGCGCGGTCCATGTATTGCGGGGCATAACCATCATTTTAATCATGTTCTTTGTCTTTCAAAAGCTGGGGTTTGAAAGGCTTGACTGGTTGTTCACTAAGATGTTTGCGATATCGGTCATTGCCATATTGATTATTTTTCACCCCGAGATAAGGCAGGGCTTAGCGCGCCTGGGGCAACGCCATTTATTCGGGACGATACTCAGAGAAGAAGAATTAGAGCAGGTATTACGGGAGATTGTTAAGGCTGCCGAAGGCCTCTCCAAATACAAAATCGGAGCCCTGATCGCCATTGAAAAAGAAATCTCGCTGAAGCCGTATATTGAAAGCGGGGTAATGATAGACGCAAGCGTATCCAATGAGCTTATTCAGACGATATTCACCCCCGGCAGCCTCCTGCATGACGGCGGAATTATTATCCAGCACGGACGGATTAGCGCCGCAGGCTGCTTATTCCCCCTGACGGAAAACCATGATTTAAGCCGCATTTTCGGAACGCGCCACCGCGCGGCAATCGGCCTCTCGGAGGAAACGGACGCCATCGCGATTATTATGTCCGAAGAAAGAGGGGATATGTCTTTGGCTTACCAGGGCAAGCTTTATCAGGGGCTTAACCGGGAAGAGCTGCTTTTTAAGATAAAAGAGGTAATAAAAATAAAAAAACAAGATGGCGGAAAATAAAACAGATATCAGGAAGACAATTATCCACTGGTTTACTTATCATCCCTGGCTCAAGCTTACAGCGCTTATTTTGGCAATCCTGGTCTGGTTTTACATCGGCGGTGAGCTGGAGAAGTTCAACTACTAAAATGCCCAGGCTGGGAGTAAATATAGACCACATCGCTACGCTGCGAGAAGCGAGGAAGGGCAGCGAACCTGAGCCGGTGTTTGCCGCTTTAATCTGTGAAGCGGCAGGGGCGGACAGTATTGTCGTACATCTCAGGGAAGACCGCAGGCACATAAAAGAAAAAGACGTATATTTATTGAGAGAATTGATAAGGACGCGGCTGAATTTAGAGATGTCCATTGCCGGTGATATCGTCGATATCGCGGTTGATTTAAGGCCCGACCAGGCAACGCTTGTGCCCGAGAAGAGGCAGGAGCTGACTACCGAGGGAGGGTTGGATGTGGCCGCTGATTTTAAAAAAATAAGTGCAGTCAGGGAAAAATTAGAGAAAAAAGATATTACCGTGAGCCTGTTTATCGGGCCGGATAAAAAACAGATTGACGCTTCTAAAAAGTCGGGTGTGAAGATGATTGAGCTGCACACCGGCAGATATGCCGATGCCGGAAAGAGGCGGGAGCGGGAAAGGTATTTCCGGCAATTGGTAGAAGCGGCCGCCTATGCCGGAAGGCAAGGCCTGACGGTCAACGCCGGGCACGGATTGAATTATTTTAACGCAGACAGGGTAGCCAAGATAAAAGGCATAGAGGAGTTAAACATCGGTTATTCCATTGTCTGTCGGGCGGCGCTGGTGGGGCTGGAGCGGGCAGTGCGTGAGATGAAGGCGTTGATTAGTTAAAGCTATGAGCATAGTCGGAACAGGGGTAGACATAACGGAGGTGCGGCGCTTACGCCAGGCAGTGGATAAATGGGGCGAAGCATTTTTAAACCGCGTATTCACCTTAGAAGAACTGGAGAATGCAAAAACACGCGGCAGTTTATTTCAGCACCTGGCAGGCAGGTTTGCCGCTAAGGAAGCCGTATTCAAGGCGCTGGGCGATGCCAGGCTGACCTGGAAGGACGTCCAGATTTTAAACGATAAACAGGGCAAGCCCTGTTGCGTGATTTTAAACGGACATAAGAGGAAAATGGACGTGCACGTATCTATTTCCCACGTGAAAAATTATGCGGTTGCCAGCGCGGTTATTACGCAGAAGGCCTGAGAGCAATAAAGGCGACTTCGGCCATGTTTTTATTTTAGCGGGTTCAGCGAGGTTCTCGGGAGCTGCGGTTTTATCTGCCGCAGCAGCAATGCGCTCAGGTGCCGGCCTGGTTACCCTGGGGCTCCCCGCGAGTTTAAATAAACCGATAATAAGAATAAAGCCCAAAGAGGTAATGACGTTACCCTTACCCGAAACAACGGAAGGGACATTAAGTTTAAGCGGGCTTAAGAAAATAAAAGATTTTATACGGTTCATTGATGTGCTGGCAGTCGGGCCGGGGTTGACGCGGAACAGGTCTACCCAGGCACTGGTGCGCGGATTGCTGCCTGTTGCGGATAAACCGGCAGTTATTGACGCCGACGGCTTGAATGCATTGGTAGGTTATCTGGACTTCTTGCGCGCTGCGCGTAACGCACGACGCGCGACGATAATCACCCCGCACCCCGGAGAGATGGCGAGGCTGCTGGATACGGCTGTCCGGCAGGTACAAAGTGACAGAAAAGGCGTCGCCGCAAGGTTTTCCCGGGAGTATCGGGTAACCGTTGTTTTGAAAGGCCACCGTACGGTTGTGGCTGACCTGGGGAGGACATATATAAATATGACCGGTAATCCCGGTATGGCTACTGCCGGCAGCGGGGATGTGTTGACCGGTATGATTGCCGCGTTTCTCGGGCAGGGCATGGATGCGTTCAGCGCGGCAAAATATGCGGTTTACCTGCACGGCCTGGCAGGGGATTTGGCAGCGAAGAAAAAAACCCAGCCGGGCATGATCGCTTCGGATATAGTCGAGATGATCCCCGAGGCAATAAAGAAGTCTTCTTGAATAAGCTATAGCGAGTGACAAAGCATTTTAACAGTTATCCGCCGGAGTTGACCATAGTGAGTGACAAAGGTTTTTAACAATTATCCGCGATACTTGATAGTCGGGAATAGTCTATAACGAGTGAAGTGTTTTTGAAAGTATCCTGCAAAGCAGGATAACAACGTTAAAAATAGAGGTTGCGCTTTCAAAAACACAAAAGGGGTGTGGGGGAAAATTTCCCCCACGTTTGGGGGAGAACAGCGATACCTTAATAAAAATAAATTTAGGTTTGAAGCGTTAGGAGGGGGTTTGCCCCCTCCTAAGGAACGAGCGTCAGAAGCATCCGAGATAAGTAGTAGATAGAGCAACAAGCAATATTAGTTTACTGAATAGTCTTGAATAATCTGTAGCGAGTGACGCTGGCGTGGCGCAACGGCAGCGCAATGGTTTTGTAAACCATGGGTTGGAGGTTCGATTCCTCTCGCCAGCTTTATATTAGTTCGTAGTTCGTAGCTGGTAGAAAAAGATTTTGCTATGAGCTAAGTACTAAAAGCAGAACTTGATATTTTAGAAACGACGGGCAGGTACCCAAGTGGCCAAAAGGGGCAGACTGTAAATCTGCTGCACTTGTGCTTCGGGGGTTCGAATCCCTCCCTGCCCATTAAATTTTTGCGACAGAGCAAAAATTTAATGGTACTTGAACGAGCGTAATCCGCCGACAAGGCGGATAGCGAGTGAAAGTACCTTCGTTTTTCCAGATACTTGTTGCGCTACGGCGCTTAACGCGCCGTTTTACGCGCACCAAGTATCAAACGTCATTTTCTTGTCGAAAATGCCGTTTGACAAGGGCCGTAGCGAGCGTAGTGCCTTAGAAGTATTTTTCCGACAAGGAAAATTTAAATGGCACTAAAGCGAGCGTAATCCGCCGACAAGGCGGATAGCGAGTGAAAGTACCTTCGAATATTTTCCGTATGTTTGTCGCGGGAGTAGTTCAGTGGTAGAACAATAGCCTTCCAAGCTATATATGAGGGTTCGATTCCCTTCTCCCGCTTTAAACGTGATTGGCAAAAAAAATACTGAGTAAAATGTCATTCAACCCTTTTGAAAAAAAAGAAAAACTGCCGCCGGCGTATTTCCGTTTATTTCAGCAGGAATCGGAAAATCTGGTCAATAAGATAATTGACCATGCCTCCGTGCTTATGCTCTATATTTATGTTGACGGGACGATTGCCCTCTGTAACAGGCTGGTGGAAGAGATGATCGGCCGCAAGAGGGAGTCGATTGTCGGCGACAATTGGCTAAATATTATTTTCTCTAATAATACACTTACTATGAAGCAGCAGGTGTTTAAGGCGGTAATGGAAGATTGTATCAAATACAGAAGGCCCAATCATTACAACGGGGCAATCAAGGACGTTAATGCCGAGGAGAGGTTTATATCCTGGAGCCTGACACCGATTTTTTCCGAGTCGAAGTCAGTGCACGGTGTCTTATGCGTCGGCAATGACATGACCGCGCTAAAGGAAAAAGAGGCTTCGGTCAAAAAGATAGACGATACCCTTAAGGATATTTTATCCAGCATAAAAGAATACGCGCTTTACGCCGTAAACTTAAACGGTAATATAACCTATTACGGCATGGGCTCCGACATGATTTTTGGCTGGAAAAAAGAAGAGATTATTTTTAAGCACATGGGCATATTTCATCTGGAAGGCGATGCCAAGTCTAAATTACCCGCGATTCTCGATGCGGTAAATAAATCCGGCCAGTACGAAACCGAGATAGAGATGGTGCGCAAGGACGGCCAGACCTTTCCGGTAATTTTAACGGTAAGCCGGTTTTTAGGCAACGACGGCGCGGCTATAGGTTATATCTTTATCGCCAAGGATATAACCGAGAGAAAGAAAATGGAGTTTCAAATTTTCCAGGCGGAGAAAATGGCGGCCGTGGGACAGCTTTCCGCGGGCATGGCCCACGAAGTGAATAACCCTTTGTTCGTTATATCCGGAAGGCTGGAGATGCTGTTAGAGGACGCTAAACTGGACGGGGGACTGCGCAAAGAGCTCGAGATGATAAAATCCCAGAGTGACAGGATCCGCGGCTTGGTAGACAGGCTGCTTAAATTTTCGCGTTACCATAAAACAAAGACAACAGAGCTATTGGATTTAAACTCTGTCATCGAAAGTGTTGTGCCTTTCCTGGATTATCAGAAGTGGTCTGATTCAAAAGTTGTAATGGAAAAGGACCTGGCGAAGGACTTATTACCGGTAGACGGGAACTTAAACGAACTCCAGGAAGTTTTTATCAATCTATTTTTAAATGCCTACCAGGCGATGCCGGAAGGCGGAACAGTGTCGGTAAAGACGAGAAACATTGATTCCAAGTCCGTAGAGGTGCGCATAAGCGATACCGGCCCCGGCATAACCGAAGAGGACATAAAAAATATGTTCATGCCCTTCTTTACCACCAAGAAAGAAGGCACAGGATTGGGATTATCCATCTCTTATAATATAATTAAAAACCATAATGGCAGCATAAATATAGAAACGCGCTTAAACACGGGTACTTCGTTCATTATAAAGCTGCCGATAGCAAAGGAGAAGAAAGATGCAGTCGTATAAAGTACTTGTGGTTGATGATGAGGCCCCGATACGCGACCTGTTCGATGATTTATTAAAAAAAGAAAATTGCATCGTCAAAAGCGCTTCTTCGGGCGAGGAATCCTTAACGATGATTAACGAAGAAGATTTTGATATCGTGCTTTTGGACATAAAGCTGCCCGGGATGAGCGGGCTGGATGCCTTAAAGCAGATAAAAGCGGTTAAGCCGGGTTTAATCGTAATAATGATCACCGGTTTCGGCTACGACGAGAGTTTAATCAAAAAATCACAGGAATTGGGCTGTTCCGGATATATCGGGAAAAACCTGCCCATTTCCCAGATATTAAACAACTTCCGGCTGTTTTTGAAGTTTGCCAGGGATAAGGCTGCCAACAGAAAAGATTAAACAGCGGTATTGCGGCATTTCGGTAATCGTGATAAAGAATTATGGAGCGCGAATTTTTAAAACCCGTATATATTGAATCTTTCGATTTGGATGACGCCTGGTTTCAATGTTTGTGCAAAATCCTGGAAGAAGGCCACGTCTATACTATTGACCGGGGCAGTTACCAGGGGCAGAGGCGGCTGGAGTTTGATTTTGTGGTTGTGCGCGTTAAGAAGCCGTCTCATCAGATAATACCGATCATACCGGAAGGAATGAGCATACCCGCCCCCACGGACATGGACTACATCCACGGCTATTTAAGTTATCTTCTTACGGGGACTAAAACCGAGACTGAAGACTATACTTACGGAGAGAGGCTGGTTGCCCCGAAAATAAAAGTGCAGGAAGGCTCCCACGGCAAGGAAATGGTTAAAGAGATCCCTCTGGAGGTGAACCAGGTTGAAGAGGTGATAAAAATCTACAAGACCCATGGGTTTGGCACCAATCAGGCGATAATGGAAATCGGCATGCCTTCCGACATCAGGCTGGTTGACCCGCCGTGCCTGCGCCTGATCGATACCAGGGTGCGTTACGGGAAGCTGCATTTTATACTTTATTTCCGTTCCTGGGATTTGTGGGGAGGTTTTCCTTCTAATTTAGGCGGGCTTCAGCTCGTCAAACAATATATGGCGGAGGAAATCGGCGTGGAAGACGGTGAGATTATTGCCGTAAGCAAAGGGTTGCATTTATACGAATATGCCTGGGAATTGGCAAAGATGAGGACGAATAAATATGAAAAAAAAATTTAGCGGTGCGGAACGCAGGGAGTTTGTCAGGTTTGATTTCGTTAATCCTTTGGCGTTTAAGGTATGCAAGAAGAAAACGATATCGCAATTACTGGACGGGTATACCTCGAACGTCAGCCGGGGAGGGCTGCGCTGCAGTGTAAAGGAACGCGTGCCCAAAAACAGTGTCTTATGGCTTTCTTTTGACCGCGGCCTCTTGGATGTATGCCGCGGCATAGAAAGAAAATGCCTGATATACCAGAACGGGGTATTAGGTAAAGTGATCTGGTCGAAAAAGCGCATAAACAGCACCTACGACGTAGGTATCAGGTTCATCACCCGGGAAGAAAAAAACCTGACTCACATCTATCCGAAGATCCATTTTGTGCCCGAGTTTAAGAAAGCGATTGATTTGGCATAACAGGTAAGGGCGGATGAGTATATGCAGATAACGGTGTTAGGCGACGGCGGATGGGGCACCACTCTGGCGATCCTGCTTTTTCGTAAAGGATACAGCGTGTGTTTATGGAGCGTATCCCGCAGTTACGCGTCATACTTAGACCGGAAAAGAGTAAACAGCAAGTTTTTGCCCGGTGTTTCAATACCGCGGGGTATCGGGATTACCGCAGACTTAAGAGATGCGGTTGAGCATAGGGATTTGATAATTTTAGCCGTTCCTTCGCAATATGCACGGAATGTATTAGCCGGAATCAAAAAGCTGCGTATGGCGGATTTGCCGGAAGTATTAGTAGGAGCTACTAAGGGAATAGAGGTAGGGACGCTTAAAAGGATGTCCGAGGTGGTAAAAGAGGCATTGGGCGGCATTAAATTTGCCGTGCTTTCCGGCCCGACCATCGCCCGCGAAGTTGTTAAAGGCATACCTACTACCGCAGTGCTTGCTTCGCAGCATAAGAAGGAGGCCGAACGCCTGCAGAATATTTTTATGACCGAAAGGTTCCGGGTTTACACCAACGGTGATTTAGTCGGCGTAGAGTTAGGAGGCAGCCTTAAAAATGTAATCGCTATCGCCTGCGGAATTTCCGACGGCTTAGGGTTCGGGACTAATACCAAGGCCGCGCTTTTAGCCAGGGGCATGGCTGAAATTTCAAGATTGGGGCAGGCGATGGGTGCTAAGGCCGCTACCTTCAGCGGATTAAGCGGGTTAGGGGATTTGGTGACTACCTGTATCAGTCCTTATAGCCGCAATAGATTTGTCGGTGAGCAGATTGGCAAGGGCAAAAGCTTAAAGGAAATCACCAATCATATGCAGATGGTGGCGGAAGGTGTACCTACGGCAAAATCAGCGTATTCCTTAAGCTTAAAATATAAAGTAGATATGCCTATAACAAAAGAGGTATTTCGCGTATTATATAAGAATAAGGCCCCTCTTAAGGCGGTCAGGGACCTGATGACCCGGGAAAAGAGGAGCGAGTAACAATTAACAAGCGTTCATTGATTTTACGGCCTTGCCTCCGCGTGCTGAAAACTTTCGCCGTGCACTACGGCTTACGGCTCACTCTCGGATTTGCTTTCGCATTAGTAATTCCTCCGTTCGCCGTAATTCCTTGTGCACATTTGCCGAAAATTTTCTAATGCACGCTCCGGCAAAGACCGTAAAATCTTAACGTGCATTGATATTTTGACAAGAAAACTTATAGCGGGTGACGAGGCTTGATTTGAGCAGCATGTAGTTTGTGCGAGCGGCCACGGTGCCCGAACTTATACAGAATAGGGGCGAGCGAGCGCAAACTCCAAGCGACATTTTCCTCGGCGGGGAAAATGGAGCGGTGCTGCGAGAACAAGACTCGGCAGGACCCGCTATATGGTAAAATTATTATAAATTTCCGGGGAGTAGCGCAGTTTGGCTAGCGCGTTTGAATGGGGTTCAAAAGGTCGTGGGTTCAAGTCCCACCTCCCCGACCATTAAATGAGGCCATAACTTACGGAGCGACAGCGAACATAAGTCTGCTGGCCATGGGTTAGTTACGTGAGATTCTTCGCTTCGCTCAGAATCGTCCATCGAGACCTCTGAGTTGAGGCGATGGACGAATTTATCCTTGCGAGTGTAACGAGCGAGGATTTCAGGTAATGGTTAATAGCATAAATAGTAGATAGTAAAAATAAACAAGGAGGATGGTCAGATGACTTATACAGGCCAGGAAAGAAGGAAGCACCAGCGTATTAGCGCGCGGTTCATTGTCTCCTATCGGATAATGGAAGAGGAAGACGCCGTGGATATCTCACAGACCAAGAACGTAGGTCTGGGTGGGATGTTATTGACCACCAACAGGGAATTTAAGGCCGGGACCAACCTTGCCTTAGAGATAAGGCTCCCTTTTGATCCCAATCCGATTATGCTTATCGGCCGTGTGATGGATTCGCGCGAGATTATCAAGGATTTAATTTACGATACCCGGCTTAACTTCCTGGCGATAGACGAAAAGCACAGAAAGACGATATCCGATACCGTAAACTATTATATTAAAAAAAATCAATAGAGGAAGGTCGGCAATGAAAAAAATTAATATTGGTCTGATTGGATTCGGGAATGTCGGCAGCGCCGTGGTGAAGATACTAAAGGATAAAAAGTCTCTGTTGAGAGAAAAAATCGGCGTGGAGCTGTGCTTAAAGAAGATATGCGATAAGGACATCCTCTCCAAGAGGCTCGTCAGCGTGGATAAGGGCTTGCTGACTTCGGACGTTTCTCTGATTCTCAACGACCCCCAGATTGATGTGGTGATCGAGCTCATCGGCGGGATGCATCCGGCAAAAGAGATTATCTTGCGGGCGTTAGAAAGCGGCAAATACGTTATCACCGCCAATAAAGCACTATTGGCGGAATCGGGTGGTGAGTTGTTCAGTCAGGCCGCCAAGCGCGGGAAATCAATCTATTTTGAGGCATCTTGCGGCGCGGGAATCCCGATTATGAAATCGTTAAGGGAGGGGCTGGTCGCCAACAGGTTTCTCAGCGTTTTCGGGATTGTAAACGGCACCTCTAATTTTATATTATCCCAGATGTCCAATAATAACTGGACGTTCAAGCAGGCCCTGAAAGAAGCGCAGAGGAAGGGATTCGCCGAGAAAAATGCCGCGCTGGATATAGAAGGCATAGATTCTGCCCACAAATTAATCTTATTGACTTATCTTTGTTTCGGAAGAATGATAAGCCTGAAAGATATATTTATCGAGGGGATATCGCGCATTTCTTTGTTAGACCTTAATTACGCGCACGAACTCGGCTTAGAGATAAAGCTATTAGCCATCGCGAAAAAAGAAAAAGATGAGCTGGAGGTGAGGGTCAATCCGACTTTAATCCCCAGGGAGCATTTGTTGTCATCGGTTAACGGGATTTTTAACGCCATCTATGTATCGTCGGATTTAGCAGGCAGCCTCCTTTTCTACGGCCCGGGCGCCGGGCAGATGTCCGCCGCTTCGGCAGTAATTTCAGATTTAGTCGATTTGACCCAGGACCTTAAAGCCGGTTTATTTAAACCTACCCTGAACGTCGTCCAGGACAGGTCGGTAAAGAAATTGCGCCGGATCGAAGAAATAGAGAGCCGTTATTACATCCGTTTTATGGCGATAGATAAACCCGGTGTCTTGGCTACGATATCGGGAATATTGGGTAAGTATGGCATCAGCATCGCTTCGGTTTCCCAGAAAGGGAGAAAGAGGCAGTCCGTGGTGCCCATTGTCATGGTCACGCACGAGGCGAAGGAAAGAAATTTAAGGCTGGCCTTAGACAGAATTGACCGGTTAAAAGTAGTCAGAGAAAAATCCATTGCCATAAGGATAGAGGAAGTATGAGTAGAGTCCACAGTCCACAGTCCACAGTCCACAGTTATAACGGCGTGATCGCGCGGTATAAACAATACCTGCCTGTGACAGATAAGACTGCGATAATCACCTTGAATGAAGGCAATACCCCGTTAATTTATGCCGGTTATTTAAGCAAGCTGGCGGGTAAGAATTTTGAGGTTTATTTAAAATACGAGGGTTTAAATCCGACTGGTTCCTTTAAAGACAGAGGCATGACGCTTGCCGTTTCTAAAGCTAAGGAGGCCGGTTCCAGGGCGATCATCTGTGCCTCTACCGGCAATACTTCGGCTTCTGCGGCGGCATACGCGGCCAAAGCCGGGATGCGGTGTGTTGTCCTTATACCAAGAGGGGCGATTGCCATGGGTAAATTAGCCCAAGCGATGATTCACGGTGCTCTGGTTTTAGCCGTAGAGGGAAATTTTGACCAGGCGTTGGATTTAGTCAGGCAGATTGCCGACGAATATCCGATTACCTTGGTTAATTCCCTCAATCCCTATCGTATCGAAGGCCAGAAGACCGCGGCTTTTGAAATATGCGATACTTTAGAGGGTCCGCCTGATTATCAGTTTATTCCGGTAGGCAACGCGGGAAATATTACCGCCTATTGGAAAGGCTACAAGGAATATAAAGATATCGGTAAGATAGACAAGCTTCCCCGGATGATGGGATTTCAGGCACAGGGTGCTGCTCCGATTGTGAGAGGCCATCCCATCAAAAACCCCGAAACAATCGCGACCGCGATACGTATCGGCAACCCGGCGAGCTGGAAACAGGCAGAGCAGGCGCGCGATGAATCCGGCGGAATCATTGATCTGGTTTCGGATAAAGAGATTTTAGCAGCGTATAGACTTTTGGCGGCCAAAGAAGGTATCTTTGTGGAGCCTGCTTCCGCCGCTTCGGTGGCGGGCCTGTTAAAACTGGCAAAAAAAGGATATTTCGGTCGACGGTCGACGGTCGACGGTCGACGGTCGACCCGTATAGTTTGCGTTCTAACGGGCCACGGCCTGAAGGATCCGGACCGGGCAATCAAGACCATCAAAGAGCCGAAGGTCATAAAGCCGGATTTGAAGGCCATACTGAAGGAAATTGGATACTAATAAGGCGTAAAGGAATACATGGTGCCCCAGTTTCCCAGTGACCCAGTTACCCGGGGTACCCGGAACACTGGATCTCTGGGCAACTGGGACGCTGGGGCACTGGATCACATATAATTCCATGTCTCTCATAAACAAACGCGTCTTAATCACTGCAGGTCCTACTTGGGTTTCTCTAGACAGCGTAAGGGTAATCAGCAATATTGCTACGGGCGAGACGGGTATTCTTTTAGCCAGGCAGGCAACCAAGCAGGGGGCAAAAGTAACTCTGCTGCTTGGCCCGGTTACGGATACGTCATTAGCCGGCTTAAGTAAAAGAATTGATTTAATCCGTTTCAGGTTCTTTGAGGAATTAAAAAATAAAGTCGTAAGGGAATTGCGTTCTAAAAGTTACGACCTGATCATCCATTGCGCGGCAGTTTCGGATTTTAAGCCTGCGCGGCAAAACAGGGGAAAGCTGGATTCCGGCCGCAGCCATAACTTAAGGTTGGTACCCCTGCCCAAGATAATTACGGATATCCGGCGGTTTGCCCGCCGAGCAGTATTAGTGATATTTAAATTGGAGGCGGGTATTTCCGATAAGGCCTTAATTGAGAGAGCGAGGTCAGCCTTAATTGCCTCGGGAGGCTCTATCGCAGTGGCAAACCGGCTTAATCCTTACCGTGCTTATATCATCGGCAGAAAAAATAATATTGTTCCCGCAAACAGCAAAAGCGAATTAGCGAAGAAGCTAATAAGGATTTTGGACCTAAGAGTCAATTACTAGTTACGAAAATATGAAATACGCGGTATTAATCGGTGACGGAATGGCGGATTACCCTATTGAGCAATTGGGCGGCAAAACTCCCCTGGAGGCGGCCCGTACCCCGAATATGGATTTTATCGCCCGGCACGGCCGCTTAGGCAGGATAACGACCGTCCCCAAGGGTATGGCCCCGGGTTCGGACGTGGCGATTATTTCTATTCTCGGCTATAACCCGCTTAAGTATTATACCGGCCGCGGCCCGCTGGAGGCGGCGAATTTAGGCATTCATTTACAGGCCAATGATGTTGCCTTTAGGTGCAACCTGATTACTGCCGGCGAAGACACCCTTATTGATTACAGCGCCGGCCATATCAGCTCAAAAGAAGCGGAAATACTTATCAAGAGCGTAGACAAGGCGTTAGGCACGGATAAAATAAAATTTTATCCCGGGGTAAGCTACAGGCACATCCTGGTCATAAAAGACGCCCCGTTTACGGATTTACGCAAGATTATCTGCAGTCCTCCGCACGATATTATGGGTAAGGAGATTTCCAAAAACCTTCCTCGCGGAGACGGCGTTGAGCTGCTGATAAAACTGATGCATGATTCAAGGGCGGTTTTAGAGAACCATGAAATAAATCTCGTGCGGATAGATTTGAAGGAAGGCCCCGCCAATATGATCTGGCTGTGGGGCCAGGGCAGTAGCCTCGAGATGCCCAAGTTTGCCGATAAATACGGCCTGACCGGGAGCGTTATCTCGGCAGTGGATTTGATAAAGGGATTAGGCAGGATTATCGGCCTGGAGGTAATAAACGTGCCCGGTGCCACCGGTTATTACGATACCGATTATAAAGGCAAGGCGGAAGCGGCACTTAAGCAGTTAAAGAGTCAGGACTTTGTATTTCTCCACGTAGAGGCGCCCGATGAGGCAGGGCATAACGGCGATCTGCGGGAAAAGATTGCCGCTATCGAGAGGTTCGACCAGATGGTGGTGGGGACTTTATTGTCTGCCTGCAAGCGGAAAAAGAATTTTCGCGTTATGGTCTTGCCTGACCATGCCACGCCGGTTTCGCTGCGCACCCATACGGGCGAGCCGGTATTTTTCGGCATATTCGGGACGGATATTTTAGGTTCGGGTTTTGCCGGCTACTCGGAAAGGGAAGCGAAAAACAGCGAACTCTGTTTTGAAAACGGTTTTGAGCTGATGGATTATTTTATAAAAGGGCCGCAATAAACTGTAGCAGACAAGAGTGAATTCCTTAGTCATTGTTATAATATCTTTAATTTTATTTTTCTTAGCCTACAGATTTTATGCAAAAAAGCTTGAGAATTTCTGGCAGATTGACCCCCAGAGGCCCACGCCCGCCTTCTCCCGCTACGATAGTGTAGATTATGTGCCGGCTAAGAACTGGCTGGTTTTGTTCGGCCACCATTTTTCCTCCATTGCCGGAGCAGGGCCGATAATCGGCCCGGTAATCGCGGTAATGCTTTGGGGATGGTTGCCGGCGCTGATATGGGTGATTCTGGGGACAATTTTTATCGGCGCGGTGCATGACTTTGGCTCGTTAATCATTTCCGTAAGAGAAGGCGGCTCTTCGGTGGCTGATGTTGCTTCCGGCGTTATCTCTAAACGCGCTAAGGTCCTCTTTTCTTTATTTGTCTGGCTCGCCTTAATTCTGGTTATCGCGGTATTCAGTTATCTTTGCGCCGACACCTTTGTCAAAGAGCCAAAAATTGTTTTGCCGTCGTTGGGGCTTATACCCGTGGCAATGGTTGTGGGGTATTTTTTATATCACCTGCGCGTAAATAGCGTATTAGCTACGATATTCGGGCTTTTATTTTTAGTAAACCTGATGTTCTGGGGTAATGCCTTAGCGATAAAAAGCAGCATAAATATCTGGATTTTTGTTTTATTTGTCTACTGTTACTTTGCTTCAGTCCTGCCGGTGAATATACTCTTACAGCCGCGGGATTATCTCTCGAGTTTTTTATTATTTTTCGGCGTGGGCATAGGTTATTTGGGGCTGGTATTATCCCGCCCGATAATCAGCATGCCTTATTATCATAAATGGGCGACTGCCGAGGGTTATCTTTGGCCGGCGTTATTCGTGACTGTGGCCTGCGGCGCGGTTTCCGGGTTCCACGCGTTAATTGCCAGCGGCACATCTTCAAAGCAGATTGCCAATGAACGCCATATCAAAAGGATTGGATACGGCGGCATGGTCGTTGAAGGCCTGGTTGCCGTATTGGCAATAATTGCCGCGGCGATCCTATTTAAGGGCGGCGATGATTTTAGCGCTGCCTTGAAAAGCGCCACACCTATCGGGATATTCGCAAAGGGATATGCTTTGATTACGCGCGGCGTATTGGGCGATTACGGCGCGCTTATTGCCATAACCATCCTGAACGCGTTTATTTTGACTACGTTAGATACGGCGACGAGAATATCGCGTTACCTTACGGAAGAGTTATTTAAGCTAAAGAATCGCTTTTTCTCGACTCTGATTATTGTTGCTCTCAGCGCGGCATTGGCATTTAGCGGCAAGTGGAATAAGATTTGGCCGGCATTCGGCGCGTCTAATCAATTAGTGGCAGCGTTGGCATTATTTGTGATAAGCTGCTGGCTTTTGTCTAAGAATAAAACCGCGAAGTTTACGCTCTTGCCGGCGTTTTTTATGTTTATTACTAGCGTAACGGCATTAGCATTGCAAGCAGTCAAATATTTTAAGAATAAAGAAATTACCCTTTTTATTACAGCTGTTTTTTTGATAATCCTCGCGGGTTTTATGGCCTGCGAAGTTGCGGTAGCAATTTTATCCCTGCGCCGTAAAGCAGCGGGGTTGCAGCGATGAGGAGATGATATGCCTAAGGGTTTGGTAGTCCAGAAATTCGGCGGTTCTTCGGTTGCCAACGTAGAGCGCATCCAGAACGTTGCCAAGAGGGTAGCGGAATACAAAAAGAAAGGTTACGGCCTGGTAGTGGTAGTATCCGCCTTGGGGGACGAAACAGACGAGCTTATAAAGCTGGCGGACAAAATCAGCAAGGACCCGCCGGAAAGGGAAATGGACATGCTGATGTCTACCGGCGAACAGGTCTCCGCGGCATTGTTGGCAATGGCCATAGACAGGCTGGGTGTGAGGGTCATCTCTTTTACCGGCGCTCAAGTCGGCATTATGACCGACAAAACCCATACCAAGGCGCGGATTTTGGATATAAATACCAAACGCATAGACGCAGAGATAAAGAAGGGGAAGGTTGTGGTAGTGGCGGGATTCCAGGGGGTGAATGCCGAGCAGGACATTACGACCCTGGGCCGCGGTGGTTCTGATTTAACCGCGGTTGCCCTGGCAAAGGCGCTCTCGGCAAAGTATTGCGAGATTTATTCCGACGTAGACGGCATCTATACTGCCGATCCCCGGCTGGTTCCCAGCGCGCGGAAATTAAAGATGATTAGCTACGATGAAATGCTGGAGATGGCTTCTTTGGGCGCGCAGGTGATGCAGGCGCGCTCCATAGAAGTGGCGAAGAAATTCAATGTAATTATCCATGTGCGGTCTTCGTTTTCAAAAAAACGCGGCACAATCATATGCAAGGAGGTTCGGACCATGGAAGATGTTGTGGTAAGCGGTGTTACCCTGAATAAAAATGAATCTAAGATTACCATCTGCGATGTCCCGGATAAACCCGGCCTGGCCGCCAGGATATTTAATGCCATATCAGCAAAGAGCATAAACGTGGATACGATTGTCCAGAATGTCAGCCGCCAGCGCATTACCGATATCTCCTTTACCGTGCCTAAGGATATGTCAAAGAAGGCACTCAGGGTTACGCGCAACATTGCCAGGGCAATAGGCGCGGGAGGGGTGTTCGAGGATGCTGATGTTTCCCGGGTTTCCGTAGTTGGTGTAGGCATGAAGTCGCATCCCGGCATTGCCGCTAAGATGTTTGACGTCCTGGCGGAGCATAAAATAAATATTGAGATGATTTCCACCTCCGACATCAGTATATCTTGTATAATAAAGAAGAAGTTCGGCGAGGTTGCGGTCAAGGCGATCCACGATAAATTCAATTTAGCTAAAGGCAAGGCTTAAAATAACGGAGGTTTTGATGCGCAATGTATTGATTTACGATACAACACTGAGAGACGGCGCGCAAGGGGAAGGCATTTCCTATTCGGTAATGGATAAGATACGCATTGCCGAGAAATTAGACGAGCTGGGCGTTCATTATATCGAGGGCGGCTGGCCGGGCTCTAACCCCAAGGATATGGAATTTTATCTGAAGATGTCCAAGAAGCGCCTTAAGCAGAGCAGGATGGTTGCCTTTGGTTCAACCCGCAGGCCGCATACAAAGGCAGAGAGCGATGCGAACCTGCGTTCGTTCTTAAAAAGCAAAACCGATATCGCTACCGTTTTCGGCAAGACCTGGGACCTGCACGTCAAGGACGTGTTAAAGACGACGTTAGAAGAGAACCTCAAGATGATTTCCGATACGGTTTCTTATCTTAGGTCCCGTAAATTTACGGTGTTTTACGACGCGGAACACTTTTTCGACGCTTATCTTGCCAATCCCCGATACAGCCTGCAGTGCCTGAAGGCGGCTGAAGAAGCAGGGGCGCAATACATCGTCCTCTGCGAGACCAACGGCGGGATGATCCCTTCGCAGATCAGCCGGATTATCGACGAAATAAAAACGGAAATTATCCTGCCTTTAGGCATTCACTGTCATAATGATTCCGGCCTGGCAGTAGCCAATTCTATTGCTGCCGTTGAGGCCGGCTGTGAGATGGTCCACGGCACGGTTAACGGCTACGGAGAGCGCTGCGGCAATGCCGACTTAATCCCGGTTATCGCCAACCTTCAGCTTAAGCTGGGCATCGGCTGCATTTCCGGCGATAAACTTAAGGAGTTAACTGAGGTTTCGCATTTTGTCAGCGAGATAAGCAATATGCGCCATCAGACTAACCAGCCGTACGTGGGAGATTCGGCATTCGCGCATAAAGGTGGAGTGCATATAAACGCGGTAATGAAAAACCCCCGGACTTATGAACACATTGAACCCAGGCTGGTAGGCAACCGGCGCAGGATACTGGTATCCGAGCTGGCGGGCAAGACCGGGATTGTCATCCGGGCAAAAGAATTGGAATTTGATTTGGAAAAAAGCGATTCTAAGACTAAAAAGATCCTCAAGCTCATCCAGCAATTGGAGCATCAGGGTTATCATTTTGAGGCTGCCGAAGGCTCGTTTGAGTTATTAATGAAAAGGGCATTCAAAAAATACAAGGATTTTTTTACCCTGGAAGGCTTTCGCGTGGTGATTGAAAAGCGTTCGGACAAACGCATTACCTCGGAGGCGATAATCAAATTAAAGGTAAAAGGGATCCAGGAGCACACCGCTGCCGAGGGCGACGGCCCGATCAATGCGCTGGATAACGCCCTGCGCAAGGCATTAAGGGATTTTTATCCCACTCTCTCTAAGATGCATCTCACCGATTTTAAGGTGCGCGTACTGGACGAAAAGGCAGGCACTGCCGCCCGGGTGCGCGTGCTTATCCAGTCGCAGGATGAGCAGGATGTCTGGAATACCATCGGTGTCCACGAGAATATTATCGAGGCCTCCTGGCATGCGCTGGTAGATAGTGTTGAGTATAAGCTGCTGAAGGACAAAATTAAATGATGCTTAGGCTCGGTTTTCTTAATTCCGGCGATAAAAAAAATTTATGAATGAAATACCCCCGCGCTATACACCCAAAGAAGCAGAAGATAAATGGTACAGGTTTTGGGAAGAAAGGAATTTCTTCGCGGCAAAACCTGACTCCTCTAAAAAACCTTTCACTATAGTCATACCTCCGCCTAACGTAACGGGAATCCTGCATATGGGCCACGCCCTGAATAATACTATTCAGGACATACTGGTAAGGTATCACCGCATGAAAGGCGAAGAATCCCTCTGGATGCCGGGGACCGACCATGCCGGTATTGCCACGCAGAACGTGGTGGAAAGGGATATTGCCAGGCAGGGCTTAAAAAGAAAAGACCTGGGTAGGGAAAAATTCCTGGAAAGGGTATGGCAGTGGAAAGAGCAATACGGCTCAACGATTATCCAGCAGCTTAAGAAACTGGGCGCTTCCTGCGACTGGTCGAGGACGCGCTTTACCATGGATGAGGGTTATTCCCGCGCGGTAAGGAGCGTATTTGTCGCCCTTTGGGAAAAAGGTTTGATTTATCAAGGGGATAAGATAATTAATTGGTGCCCCCGCTGTCAGACCGCGCTTTCCGACGAAGAAGCGCCGCACCGGGAGATTAGCGGCGCGTTGTATTATATAAGATATCCGCTTAAGCAGTCCACAGTCCACAGTCCACAGTCCACAGACAAAACGAAATCTGTCGACTGTCGACTGTCGACTGTCGACTATATCGTAGTAGCAACGACACGCCCGGAAACGATGCTGGGCGATACGGCAGTAGCGGTCAATCCGAAAGATAAAAGGTTTAAATCGCTGATCGGTAAGCAGGTGGTTCTGCCGCTCATGGAAAGAGAAATAAAGATTATTGCCGATAAACTGGTTGACCCTGAGTTCGGAACCGGCCTGGTAAAAGTAACCCCCGCCCATGACCCTAACGATTACGATATGGGCAAGCGGCATAAGCTGGATTTTATCAATATCATGCACCCGGACGGCAGGTTGAATAAGAATGCCGGCGAATACGCCAATATGGACAGGTTCGAGGCGCGGGAGGCAATACTCGAGGATTTAAAAGAAAGGGGCTTACTGGAAAAGGTAGAGGAGCACAAGCACGCCGTCGGGCATTGTTACCGCTGTCATTCGGTAATAGAGCCTTATCTTTCCCGGCAGTGGTTCGTGAAGATGAAGCCGTTGGCCAAACCGGCAATCGCGGCGGTAAAAAAAGGCAAGATTAAGTTTTATCCCAAACGCTGGACAAAAGTCTATTTGAACTGGATGGAGAACATCCAGGACTGGTGTATATCGCGGCAGATATGGTGGGGGCATCGTTTACCGGTCTATTACTGTAAGAAATGCCTGCAGCAAACAGATGGGTCCACAGTCCACAGTCCACAGTCCACAGCTAACGACCAACAGGGTATCATCGTTGCGCTGGAGCCGCCCACGCAATGCCCCCACTGCGGCTCGACCGACATATACCAGGACGAAGATGTCCTGGATACCTGGTTTTCTTCCTGGCTGTGGCCGTTTGCGACGTTTGGATGGCCGTTTACAGTCCACAGTCCACAGTCCACAGTCCACAGTAAAAGGTCACAAGCTACGAGCTACGAGCTACGAGCTGACCTGGATTATTTCTATCCCACCTCTGTCTTGGTTACCGCTCCGGAAATAATCTTCTTCTGGGTCGCCCGGATGATTATGGCCGGGATAGAATTCATCGGGGATATCCCGTTTAAAGACGTATACATCCACGGCACCGTGCGCGATATTGAAGGCAAGAAAATGTCCAAGTCTTTAGGCAACATTATTGACCCCCTGGAAATTATTAATCAATACGGCGCAGACGCCTTGCGGTTCAGCATTATCTCCATTACCGCCCAGGGCCAGGATGTTTTCTTGTCGGCGGAAAAGTTTGAAATGGGCAGAAATTTCTCCAACAAGATCTGGAACGCTTCACGGTTTGTTTTGATGAACCTTAAGCAAGACAAAATAAATCAAGACCTCTGTGCCGTATTTGCAAAAGAGAACCTGGATATCTGGCAGCGTTGGATATTAAGCCGGTTTTATTCCACCCTGAAACAGCTTGACCGTATGCTGCAGGCATACCGTTTTAATGAAGGGGCGAACCTGCTATACGGCTTTTTCTGGCATGATTTCTGTGACTGGTACCTGGAAATCGCAAAACTTAAAATCGAAGATTCCGTCACTCAATTGATCATGTTCAAGGTATTGGAAAAGTCAATAAGGCTGCTGCATCCGTTTATGCCGTTTATAACCGAGGAGATATGGCAGAAAATTCAGCGACCCAGCGACCCAGCGACCCAGCGACCCAGCGACCCAGTATCCCAGGGCTCCAGTATTATGATGCAACCCTGGCCGCACCTGCAAGAACAGATGATTGATAAAAAAACCGAACAGCAGGCAGAAGTAATATTGGAGATAATCCGGGAAATGAGAAATTTACGCAGCCAGATCGGGCTCAAGAATGAACAGAAGGTTACGGTTTCATTATACGCGCATACTAAATCTAAGCAGGATTTAATCGCCGGTAGCGTAGAGGTGATTAAAAGTTTAGTCCGGTTGGAAAAACTGGAGTTTTTGGCTGCTGCAGGAAGGCCTCAGGCTACAGTCAGCACGGTAGTCGGCGATGTTGATATCTACCTGCATTTTACCGGCTTGCTGGAAATCGGCAAGGAACAGCAGAAGATAAAAGAAGAGATGCATGAGAAGGGAAAGCTCATAGTGGCTAAGAAAGCACTGCTCAAGAATCCTCAGTTTATCAAAAATGCTCCTAAAGAGGTCGTGGAAGAAACCCAAAAAAAGATTGAGGAACTGGAACATTCTTTAAAGCGGCTGGAGAAGATGTATAATGAATTGCTCTAAAGAATCGCAAATCGCGCGGATTGTAAAGATAGCCTTAAAAGAGGATATCGGAAAAGGGGACGTGACTACTCGTTTGACTGTCCCCGCGGGAAAAAAAATAAGCGCTGTCATTGTCGCCGAGGAGAACGGTGTGCTCTGCGGCATTGAGGTGGCTGGGTTGGCTTTCCGGCTAACTGGCGGGAATATAAGGTTTGTGTCTGCGGCGCGCGACGGGAAAAGAATACGCAGGGGGCAGGTTCTTGCCAAAATCAACGGGCCGGCCGATAAAATTCTCACTGCCGAAAGAGTGGCCCTTAATTTTCTCGGGCTGCTTTCCGGCATCAGCACAAAAACCCGCTGTTTTGTTGACCGGGTCAGGCCTTACAAGGCAAAGATTCTGGATACCAGAAAAACCCTGCCCGGTTTAAGGATTCTTGAGAAATACGCTGTCCGGACAGGCGGAGGCAGCAACCACCGTTTCCGGCTTGACGAAATGGTGCTGATAAAAGAGAACCATATTCAGGTTATGGATACAAGTTTAGGGGTCAGCGGCTTAAAAGGGCTACTAAGAAAAGTAAATAAACAAATTAAAGGTAGGAAGGAAATAGAAGCGGAAGTAATAAATTTATCCCAGTTTAAAGAAGTCATCGAAGCAGGTGTTGATATAATCATGCTCGATAATATGAACATAGCGGAAATCCGCAAGGCAGTTAAAATCAGGGACAACCTGTTCTCTCGCGGTCGTAACTTGGGGCCTAAGCTGGAAGCTTCAGGCAGCATCAGCCTGGATAACGTAAAAAAATACGCCGCCTGCGGCGTTGACTTTATCTCTGTCGGAGAGCTCACCAAGGACGTTGAGTCTCTGGATGTTTCACTGGATATCGTATAGTTTGAACTAACAGTATTTTAAGGTATGAGGTTTATATGATGATTAAAGCCCGCTCGTATTTTAAAAAGTCATTAAAACGGACGCTAGTATTACTTACGGCTGTTCTCTTTTTATCAGGTTTGAGCAGCGCAGCGGAAGACCTGCTATCATTGGCAAAGCAGCAGGAAACCCGGGGATGGGCATTAAAGCTGGAGAAGGGCGGCCTGAAAGATTCCCACCTTTCTTTTTTAAAGGTGGTGGAATATTACCGGCGGTTTATCGGTGATAACCGGCTTACGATAGTCGATTTGGAAACCAGGAGGTTTACCGCCCTTGACGCCCGCAAGAGGATTATTGACATATTCCGTTTTGGATTGAAGAATAAGCAGCAGGCAAAAAAAGAATTACGGGGATTATTGAGTATGTATAAAGGCCTGGCGGGGAAATACCCGGTAAATAAAATCAATGCCCGGGTAGAGTCAAAGATATCGCAGATAAAGGATGAATTTGACTTTAATGCCTACCTGGCGCAGATAAACGGCAAAGAAATAGTTTGCCTGTTAACGGACGATGCTGCCGGAAGCGAATTAATCATCTATGATCAGCTGACTCCCGTTGCCAGGGCAAAAATAGAGAAAATAATCACTATCGAGGGCTCAGATAAGGATAAAGTCGCCCTGGCGCGGGTCTACCGCATAAATCCGGCGGTAAAATTATCACCTTGCCTTTATGCCAGGACCGTGGGTGAACCGGTTGCGGCGAGCACCCGTTTATCGGCCATGTCCGGGCAATGTTATAATATGGGCAAGAAATTTTTTGAGCGGCTCAAGTTTGAAGAGGCGGAAAAATATTTAAACAGGGCATTAAAATATGATCCGGATAACGTGCCGGCGCTGAACAAGCTCGGGCTGGTTTACTTTTCATACGGTAATATCTCCGGCGCCCGGAGATATTACCTGATGGCGCTGGAGGCCGACCCCGCGTATATCGAGGCATACATAAATTTAGCCGGGGCGTATTTATCAGGCAGTGATTTCCCGGTGGACACAAATAATGTCTTCGATATGCTGGAAGGCGCTGTTGCGGCAAACCGGAATTATCCCCGGGCCTATTATTGGCTGGGCCATCTGCTGGATGATTTTATGTTTTTTAAGCCAGCAAAAGAATACTACCTGCAGGGACAGGAAAAAATCGCTGTTTTGGAAACCGACAACTGGTACAAACAGACCAGCCTGGCAAAGAAATTGAGTTCTCCCGGCCAGCTTATCTGGGATACGGCCAATATCTGTTTAAGCGATAAAGAGCCGATGCTGAATTCCAGCGTTTACGCCTTTGACGAATTATTAAAAATGGACCCCAATGATTTAAGTGTTAAGAAGAGGCTCAAGGGCATACTTGCCGTCTGTCCTTTTGCTCGCGATGGTTCTATTTATAAAGATGTTATCTCGCACCGCAACCTCGGCCTTAAGCTGCAAAAAGAAAACAGGCTCAAGGAGGCGATTGACGAGATGCGCATATCTTTATATCTCGACCAGCTGGCAAGTTCTAAGTTCCGCAGATGCATCAGCAGAGTCCCGAGAATTAAAATCGACTAATGGATAGATTTAAGCTTGTCAGTTCCTATGCGCCCTGCGGTGACCAGCCGCGCGCGATAGAGGGATTAACGCGTGAATTGTCCGCCGGCAAGAGGTTCAATACTCTTTTGGGCGTTACCGGCAGCGGAAAGACCTTTACCCTTGCCAACGTTATCGCCAATATAAACAAGCCGGTCCTGGTAATCTCGCACAACAAGACCCTGGCAGCGCAGCTCTATAGCGAATTCAAGGAATTCTTTCCCGAAAACGCCGTAGAGTATTTCGTCAGTTACTACGATTACTATCAGCCCGAGGCGTACATTCCTTATACCGATACCTATATCGAGAAAGACGCTTCGATAAATGACCGGCTGGACCGGCTCAGGCTTTCCGCGACCAGTTCGCTGATGGCAAGGAATGATTGCCTGATTGTCGCCTCGGTTTCCTGTATCTATAATCTCGGCTCACCCCAGGACTACAGGGAGCTTCTGGTGTTCCTTAAGATGCGCCAGGTTATCGGCCGGGACGATTTATTGACCAGGCTGATTAACATTCAGTATGAACGCAACGATTATGAGTTTATCCGGGGGAAATTCCGTGTGCGGGGCGACAGTGTAGAGGTGTTCCCGGCTTACCGGCAGACCGCGTTAAGGATAGAATTTTTAGGCGATGAGATTCAAAACATCTTTGAGATAGACCCGGTGAGTGCCAAGGTGATCAGCCGTTTAGAAAAGACGGCTATTTATCCGGCAAAGCATTTTGTTGTTTCCGCCTCTTCGCTGGAAGGGGCGTTGCAGTCAATAGAGCGGGAATTGGAAGAGCGGCTGGCGTTTTTACAAATAAAAGGTAGGCTCCTGGAGGCGCAGCGGCTTCAATCGCGCACCCGCTATGATATGGAAATGATCAGGGAGGCCGGTTATTGCCACGGCATTGAGAATTACTCCCGGCATCTTTCCGCAAGGCCGGCTGGCTGCCGTCCGTTCTGCCTGATTGACTATTTTCCCGCTGACTTTTTGACGATAATCGATGAGTCTCACGTTACTATTCCGCAGATCGGGGGTATGTACAAAGGCGACCGTCAGCGCAAAGAGACCCTGGTAGAATTCGGTTTCCGGCTGCCTTCCTGTTTGGATAACCGGCCGTTGAAATTCAGCGAATTTTCAAGTTTGGCGCGTCAGGTAGTGTTTGTTTCCGCCACTCCCAGCGAATACGAATTAAAAAAGAGCGGCAACGTGGTCATCGAACAGATTATCCGGCCTACCGGCCTGGTTGACCCGGAAATTATTATCAAGCCGACCAAAAATCAGGTTGATGACTTGGCATACCAGATCGAGCAGAGGGAAAAAAGAAACGAGCGTGTATTAGTCACTACCTTGACCAAGCAGATGGCGGAAGATTTGGCAGCGTATCTGCAGGATAAAGGCCTGGCGGTGAAATATCTTCATTCCGATATTGAGACAATCGAAAGGGCAAAAATCCTCAGGGAATTAAGGAAAAAAGAGTTTGACTGCCTGGTGGGGATAAACCTGCTAAGGGAGGGCCTGGACCTGCCGGAGGTTTCTTTAGTCGCCATACTGGACGCGGATAAAGAGGGGTTCCTGCGCTCGGCGACCTCTCTGATACAGGTTGCCGGACGGGCAGCGCGCAATATCAACGGCACGGTAATCATGTATGCCGATACGGTAACCGGCTCAATGAAAAAGGCGATCAGCGAGAGTAGCCGCAGAAGGCAGCTGCAGCTGGAATACAATAAGGAGAATAAGGTTACGCCGCGCTCAATAGAGAAGGCGATAAGAGCGGGGATTGAAGACCTGGAGGCGGCAGATGAGCTGGTTGTCGGCCTTACCGGCCAGGACAGGGATAATTACGAGTTAAATCAATACCTCTCGGAATTGGAATATGAAATGGAGCTGGCAGCGAGGAACCTGCAGTTTGAAAAGGCTGCCCGGTTACGGGATAAAATCAAGGAGTTGAAATCCGCGGCTGCGGCGTCCGCTTAATCCGGCGCAGGCGATCGCGGACAGGACAAGGGTGGGGAAAATGTTGCTTACGGTCGATATCGGCAATACCAATATCAATCTCGGCCTGTTTAGGGGGGATGCCCTGATCAAGAGATTCTCCCTTGCCACGCGGGCAAAGGATTATGGCCGGCAGCTTAAGTGGGTCTTTGTCCGTAATGGAATAGATGACTCGATAATCAGCAGCGTTGTTCCTTCTGCCGCAAGGAGCATGGAAAAAGTTTTAAACAGCCTGTTGGGTAAAAAACCCCTGATTACAGGCAGGGACATTGATGTTCCGGTGAAAAATCTTTATACCCGTCCCAGGCAGGCAGGCCAGGACAGGCTGGTTAACGCCTATGCCGGGATTATGCTTTACGGGGCGCCTTTAGTGCTCGTAGACTTCGGCACGGCAGTAACATTTGATGCGGTTTCAAAAAATAAGGAATACCTGGGAGGGATGATTTTGCCGGGCCTGGCGATTTCTTTGGAGGTCTTAAGCCGTAAGACGGCGTTATTGCCCGGGATCAAATTAGAAAGCCCAAGGCAATTTATCGGCAGGGACACTAAAAACAGCATGTTAAGCGGGATAGTCTACGGTTTTGCCTCGCTTACCGACGGCTTGGTCGGAAGAATAAAAAACAAGATAGGAATGAGTGCCAAGGTCATCGGCACAGGCGGGGATATCGGCTTGATGGGAAAATATTGTAAAAGTATCGATAAAATAAATAAAGATTTGACCCTCTCGGGACTAAATTTCGTTTATAAACAATGGAAATCAAGGTTAACCGAAGCCAGTTAATAGTCTTCTGGATCCTGGCGATACTGTTGATTCTTGAAATGTTGGGGCTCGTGGTTTTAGTTTATTTTGCCCGGCTGCCTCTTTTTCTCATCTTTCTACTTGATGCCTTGAGGGTGCTGACACCCGGCGTGCTGGCGGTTAATATTTTATTTTTAATCTGGACTGTCTTCGTTAAGGGCCAGAAGCTGGTGTTGATGACCTGGCAGGATTATTTGCGCGAGCTATTAAGGTTCTTTTTGGCTTCTTTCGCCATAACCGTGGTTTTAATGCTGGTAAGTGCTTTGCTGGCAGCGCTGATTACCTTATTATTGGAACGGATGTCTGTTTTTCCCGTCGTAGATTCTTTGAGAAAATGGATAGGGGCCAATTTTTATTAATTATGACAGTAATGAATTGAGTTTTTTAATGAAGGATGTATAATTAAGCGATGAAAAGCAGTTCTTTCCCAAGTTTGCAGCAAAAAGGAAAGAACTCGAAGCTTTCTTTCAAAAAGCCTTAAAAACAAAAAATATCGTGAAATTCATTCGTTCATATAAAGTTATAAAAAAGACTTGCTACGAGGTCGGGAAGGCTTCGTTTTTTATTGGTTTTTTCTGCTTGGCGAATTTAGCCGGTGCGGAAACCGTCACCTTGAAATCAGGAAAGAAAATAGAGGGCAAAATAGTCGAGAAGACCGCTGAATATATAAAGATCGACTCCGGGGAGGGGCCGCTTTATTTCAAGTTCAGCTATATTGCGGCTATCGAGCAAGACGGCGGTGCCGCCGTAGCACCTGTAGAAGAGGGGCCTTATGCTACAGGCCCCAAGTCCTATCTTAAGACGGGGTTGAAATACGCTGCCGACGGCAATTTCGACGAGGCGGGGATTACCTTTCAGCAAGGGCTTAAGGAGAATCCTACCGACCATAACCTGCGGGAAGTGCTCAAGATGATAGAAGATTTAAAAAGCGGAAAGCTCAACCGGGAATACGCCCTTTGTTTATTCAAGGGCTCGGATTATTTGATAAACGCTCAATACGCGCAGGCAGCCGGAGAGTTCGCAAATGGGCTGAAAATTAATGCCAATGACCCTGACCTTTACTACTATCTGGGGATCAGTTATTTTTCCCTGGAGCGGTATCGGGAAGCAATCGATTGCCTGAAACAGGCGTTAAGCGTCGAATCCGGCCTGGACCAGTTATATTTATATTTGGGCCTGAGTTATTATTCTCTGGGGGAATACCGCCAGGCGATAGATTATTTACGCAAGAATTTGGAAATCAACCCCGAAGATGCCGAGGCCTACAGCGTTATCGGTATGAGCAACTTTATGCTGGGAGAGACCCGGCAGGCAGAGGAGAACCTGATGAAAGCCAAGGAATTGTTCCGCGGCAGGGGGGATTATCTGAATTCGGCAGACATCGAAGATTTTCTCGGGAAACTTACCAAGCCGATGTAAGGACATTTATGCCGAATACCTATTCGCGTAAAAAAATGAGGATTTCTCCGGGCCGATTAATAATCCTGTTCGGTTTTTGGGGGATTTTTTTAATCCTTCCCTATAATACCGCCTACGCCCAGGAGGCAGGCGAGGAGGCGAAAAACCGGTCAGATTGGCTTTCTTCGGCCGAAGATAACCTTGCGCTAAAGAAAAGAATCGAGGAGCTGGAAAGAGATAAGTCGCTTCTGGAATCAATGCTGAGTTTGCGGCAAGCTCAGATCAGGCAGCCCAGCCTAGCCCGGATGGATGAAAATCCCGATAAGATTATTCACCTGAACCTGGGGTATGCCTATGGCAGCAAAGAAAGAATAGATGAGGCAATTATCGAATATCAGAAGGCATTGCAATATGACCCCAAAGATAAAGATATCCACTATAATTTAGGTCTCCTTTTGGGCAGGAAGAACAGGTATAAAGAAGCACTCAAGGAATATGAAAAATCGATTAAAGGCAACGCCGAAGACCGGGAAGTTTATTACAACATGGCGGTTATTTACGCCGGCGGCCTGAAGGACCAGGAAAGCGCAAAACAATACTTAGAAAAATTCCTGGGGACCCCTCCGGGCGATAGATAGCATCTTGCCTGGAAGCAGAAGTATAGTATAGGGGACGGTTCTATTTTTCTTCTTCTCTAATTGGTGGAAAAATAGAACCGTCCCCTATTTTTTATAAAATCATTAGATTCGTAATTCATAGTTATAGCGGGTGACGAGGCTTGATTCGAGCAGCATGTAGTTTGTGCGAGCGGCCACGGTGCCCCCATTAATACAGGTATGGGCGAGCGAGCGCAAACTCCAAGCGACATTTTCCTCGGAGGGGAAAATGGAGCGGTGCTGCGAGAACAAGACTCGGCAGGACCCGCTATTTAATGTAATTTACATAAGATTGAGTAGATTACACTCGTAAAAAAAGTTCTTGACAAAACTTTTTTTTACTTTATAATTGGCACTCTGCAAAGCAAAGTGCTAAAATAAACCAAATAACCAAGGGAGGTGTAAGGTATGAACATTCAACCATTAGGAGACCGGATTGTGGTTAAGCCGTTGGAGGCGGAATCAAAGACCAAGGGGGGGATAGTGTTGCCGGATACCGTCAAAGAGAAGCCTCAGGAGGCGAAAGTCGTCGCCGTGGGCAAGGGCAAGGTATTGGAAAGCGGCAGTGTGCAGCCGCCGGAAGTAAAAGTGGGGGATAAGGTATTATTTGGGAAATATTCCGGCAACGAGATTACCACTAAGGATGGCGAAGAGCTTCTGATATTGCGCGAAGAAGACATTTTGGCGATTATTAAATAAGTGAGGCCCAAACTTACGGAACGTTAGTGAACGTAAGTTTGTGGCCGAACTTATCCTTGGCATCGAAGATGCCGAGGATTTGATTCGCCCGCCAGAGTTCTGTGGCGGGCTCATTAAGGAGGTAAGATGGCGAAACAGTTACTATTTAAAGATGAAGGCCGCAGGAAGATTTTAAGCGGTGTCGAGCAGTTGTCTGCGGCAGTAAAGGTGACCCTGGGGCCCAAGGGGCGCAACGTAGTGTTGGATAAAAAATTCGGCTCGCCGACAATCACCAAAGACGGCGTAACCGTTGCCAAGGAGATTGACCTGGAAGACCCCTTTGAGAATATGGGCGCACAGATGGTAAAAGAGGTTGCGGAGAAAACCTCGGATATCGCCGGTGACGGCACGACCACGGCGACCATCCTTGCGGAAGCGATTTATCGCGAGGGCTTAAAGAACGTTACTGCCGGCGCAAATCCCATGGCATTGAAACGGGGGATTGAAAAGGCGGTAGAAAGAATAATCGAGGAATTGAAGAAATTCTCCACACCGATTAAGGATAAAAAAGAGGTGGCCCAGGTTGCCTCAATTGCCGCTAACTGCGATAAGGCCATCGGCGATTTGATTGCCGAGGCAATGGACAAGGTCGGCAAAGACGGCGTAATTACCGTGGAGGAGGCAAAGTCGACCGCTACCACCCTTGAGGTAGTGGAAGGTATGCAGTTTGACCAGGGGTATCTTTCTCCTTATTTTGTCAGCGACGCGGAAAGAATGGAGTGCCTCCTGGAAGAGCCGTATATCCTCATCAACGAGAAGAAGATATCTTCGTTAAAGGATTTACTGCCCCTTCTGGAAAAGATTGCCCGTACCGGAAAGCCACTTCTGATTATTGCCGAAGAGGTTGAAGGCGAAGCGCTGGCTACTTTGGTAGTGAATAAAATCCGCGGGACCCTTTCTGCCTGCGCAGTTAAAGCACCCGGATACGGCGACAGGCGTAAGGCGATGCTCGAGGATATCGCTACCCTTACTAATGGCAAGGCGATAACCGAGGATTTAGGCATCAAATTGGAAAACGTGGAAATCGAGGACTTAGGCCGCGCCAAGAGGATAAAGGTAGATAAAGACAATACTACTATTGTGGAAGGCGCCGGCAAGACCCAGGCGATTAACGGCAGGATCGCCCAGATTAAGAAACAGATTGAAGATAACGATTCCGACTACGACAAGGAAAAGCTCCAGGAGCGCTTGGCTAAATTAGCCGGCGGCGTTGCCGTAATTAACGTGGGCGCAGCCACCGAGACGGAAATGAAAGAGAAAAAAGCCCGCGTGGAAGACGCTCTTCACGCAACCCGCGCAGCGGTGGAAGAGGGAATAATCCCCGGCGGCGGCGTAGGGTTAATCCGCGCGATGAACACGTTGGATAAACTCAAGCTGGAAGGCGATGAAAAGACGGGCCTCGAGATTGTGAAACGCGCGCTGGAGGAACCGGTCAGGCAGTTGGCGTTTAATGCCGGCCAGGAAGGTTCCGTAGTCGTTGACCGCGTGAAAAAAGAGAAGACCAACGTAGGCTATGATGTCAATCAGGATGCCTATGTGGATATGATTGATGCCGGCGTAATTGACCCCACCAAGGTCACCCGTTCGGCACTGCAGAATGCCGCGAGTATTGCCGCGCTGCTTCTGACAACCGAGGTGCTGGTGGCGGACAAGCCGGAAAAGGAAGAGAAGATGCCGGCAATGCCTTCGGGAGGCGGTTACGGCGGTGGAATGGGAGGAATGTATTAAGCAGCTCATAGTTTGTAGTAATAAGGGCGAAGGCCAGCCGGCTTTCGCCCTTTTTTAATGACGACACGACTTATGGAGTGAAGCGAACATAAGTTGTATGTCGGAATTAATCCCGCCCTTTTGGATAATTTAAACTTTGTTTAACGGACCAAAAGGGCGGGATAAGTTCGCACGTATAAGTTATGTCGCTAAAGCTAATTAATAGCAAGCCCCATAACTTATGTGCTCACTTAAAATAATCATTGACAAGCTTAGCGTAATGTTATAAAATCTGACCCATCATTCCATCAACAGGCGGCATAAAAGGCCTAAAAAGACGTATCCATTTGAAAAATAAGAGGTTAAAGAAGAAAAGCCGAAGGGATTTAGCGGAAAACAAGCTAATTTAATATATAAAAGGAGCAGGATATGGCGGAGTGGATAGGAATAGGTAAACGAGCGAGAAGATGTTACAGTTTTGATGAGGTTGCTTTGGTGCCCGGTATGCTCACGATTAATCCCGGTGAAGTCGATACCGGCTTTGAGATTGACGGCAAGAAGTTCCGCATCCCTATTTTAGCCGCGGCGATGGACGGTGTTGTAGACGTGGGGTTTTGCGTCCAGATGAGCAAGTTAGGCGGGATTGCGGTATTAAACTTAGACGGCATCCAGACCAGATACGATAACCCGGGAGAGATTTTGGAAAAGATTGCCAAGGCCTCAAACGCCAAGGCCACGGAATTCGTCCAGTCCGCTTATACCAAACCGATAAAAGAAAAACTGGTCTCGGAAAGGATAAGACAGATTAAGAATAAGTCGGCGACTGCCGTAGTCAGCTGTATCCCGGCTAACGCGCAGAAGTTCGCAGGGCTTGCTCAGGAAGCGGGTGCGGATATTTTTGTGGTGCAGTCAACGGTCACCTCTGTCAGGCATATCTCTAATGAGTATAAAAGCCTGGATTTGCAAAAGTTATGCCGGTCAATGAAGATACCGGTCATAATCGGCAACTGCGTTACCTATGAAATGACACTCGAGCTGATGGATACCGGCGCCAGCGCGCTTTTAATCGGCATCGGTCCGGGAGCCGCCTGCACGACCCGCGGGGTTTTAGGCATCGGCGTGCCTCAGGTAACTGCGACCATTGACGCCGCAGCCGCGCGTAACTTTTACTTCCGCAGAAAAGGCAGATACGTCCCGATAATTACCGACGGGGGAATGTCCAGGGGGGGCGAGATCTGCAAGGCATTTGCCAGCGGAGCCGATGCGGTAATGGTAGGCTCGGCGTTCGCGCGCGCGAAAGAAGCGCCCGGCAAGGGGTATCACTGGGGAATGGCGACCTCTCACGTTAACCTGCCGCGCGGAACGCGAATATACGTGGGGACAACCGGGACTCTGGAAGAGATACTTTTTGGCCCTGCCAGGGTCGATGACGGTTCGCAGAATCTGATGGGCGCGCTGGCAACCTCTATGGGCTGCCTGGGCGCTAAGAATATAAAAGAAATGCACGATGTTGAGATGATTATCGCCCCTTCAATCCAGACCGAGGGTAAAATATTCCAGGTCGTGCAGAGGGTGGGTATGGGAAAATGAAAAAACATAAAAAAATTAAGTCCGGCAAACGAAAAATTACCAGGAGTAAGAGTGCGAAAAGCGTGGCGGTTAAACACAGGCCAAGGCTTGCCGCGGGTAAGAAGAAATCCGCCCGGCCCGCTAAGTTAAATAAAAAAACCTTAAAAGCTCCGCCTCCCCGGCGGCAGACCGTGGTTATTTTAGATTTCGGCTCCCAATATACGCAGTTAATCGCCCGCCGCGTCAGGGAGAATAAGGTTTTTAGTTGTATCCTGCCTTACAATGTTTCTTGCGAGGCGTTAAAGGCAATGGCCCCCAAGGGTATTATTCTTTCCGGAGGCCCGGCCTCTGTTTACGATAAAAAGAGCCCTCTGCCGGACAAAGGTATTTTCAAGCTGGGAATACCTATTTTGGGCGTTTGTTACGGGATGCAGGCAATCGCAAAATGCTTAGGCGGAAGCGTTAAATATAATCCGCAGCGCGAATACGGAAAAACAGAAGTATTTATCGATGATGCCCGGGATTTATTGAGCCATTTACCCGGCAATATTACCTGCTGGATGAGCCATTCTGATTTGGTGAAAAAGTGCCCTCCCGGCTTTACTTCCATTGCCCATACCTTAAATACCGAAATAGCCGCAATCGGGGACCGTTCCCGCAAAATTTACGCCGTGCAGTTCCATCCGGAAGTCACCCATACGATTAAAGGAAACCAGATTATTTCCAACTTTTTGTTTAGGATTTGCGGCTGTTTTCCGCGCTGGACAATACAGTCTTTTATCCGTGAGACGGTGGAAGACATAAAAAAGACGGTCGGAAAAAATAGAGTGGTGTTGGGTTTAAGCGGAGGCGTTGATTCTTCGGTTTGCGCGGTTTTGGTCCATCGGGCAATCGATAAGAACCTCAAGTCTATATTCATCGATAACGGGCTGCTGCGCAAGGATGAGGCCGAGAACGTAAAAAAGACGTTTCAGGACCTCTTTCATCTTAACCTTGATTACGTAAACCAGGAAAAGCGTTTCCTTGACCGGCTTAAGGGCGTCATTGACCCGGAAGAGAAACGCAAGATTATCGGAGAAGAGTTTATCCGGGTGTTTGAAGATGAGGCGCTCAAATTCAAGAACGTGGAGTTCCTTGTCCAAGGTACGCTCTATCCCGATGTGATTGAATCCGTTTCTCCTACGGGTGCGCCTTCCGCGCGGATAAAGAGCCATCATAACGTCGGCGGATTGCCGTTGAATATGAAATTAAAACTTATTGAGCCGTTAAGGGAATTGTTCAAGGACGAGGTAAGAGAAATAGGGCGCCAATTAGGCCTGCCTGACAGCATAATCCACAGGCAGCCGTTTCCCGGCCCGGGCTTAAGCGTGCGCATTATCGGTGAAGTTACCGAAGAGCGCCTTAAGGTGCTGCGCGAAGTGGACAAGCGCCTGCTCGAGGAGATAAAAACGGCAAACCTCTATGATAAAGTCTGGCAGTCTTTTGCCGTGCTGCTGCCGATAAAAAGCGTAGGAGTGATGGGGGACAGCCGTACCTATGAAAACGTGGTGGCAATACGCTGTGTTGAGAGCGTTGACGGAATGACCGCCGACTGGACCAGGTTACCTTACGAATTATTAGAAAAACTTTCCCATCGGATTATCAACGAAGTAAAGGGAGTAAACCGCGTTGTCTACGATATAAGCTCGAAACCCCCTGCCACTATCGAGTGGGAGTGATTAGCGGTTAGATATATGGGTCTATAGTCTACAGTCGACAGTCCACAGTTTAAGGTTTTTACTATGGACCATAGGCTATAGACCATTGACCCAAAAGTCTAACGTCGTATAGAAATGCCTCATTCTGATTTCATCCACCTGCACCTGCATACCCAATACAGTCTCCTTGACGGCGCCTGCCGCCTGCCCGATACTCTGGCTTTAGCCCGCAAATATAATATGGATTCGTTGGCTATTACCGACCACGGCAATATATTCGGGGCGATCGAATTCTACAGTGAGGCGCAGAAATCCGGGATTAAGCCGATTATCGGCTGCGAGGCTTACATTGCTCCGGGAAGCCGCTTTGAAAAGTCCAGTCGGGGAATCGAAGAAGCATCTTATCATATTATTTTATTAGCCAGGAACGAAGAGGGTTACGCGAATTTGATGAAAATGGTCTCTCTCGGGTACCTGGAAGGGTTTTATTACCGGCCGCGCATCGACAAAGAGCTTTTAGCACAGCATGCTAAAGGCCTGATCGGTTTTTCCGCCTGCCTTAAAGGAGAGATACCGGTCCTGCTGCAGGCCAACCGGTTTAACGACGCCTTAAAGGCTGCCGACGAGCTCGCCCACATTTTCGGCAAGGACAATTTTTATCTGGAACTGCAGGAGAACGGAATCCCCGAGCAGAAAAAGGTCAACCAGGGGATAATCAAGATTTCCCGGGAACTCTCCCTTCCCTTGATCGCTACCGCCGATGTGCATTACCTGACCAAGGAAAACGCCGAGGCACACGAAGCGTTGTTATGCATCCAGACCCAGACTACTCTTGATGACCCCAACCGGATGAAATTCCAGACCCAGGAGTTCTATTTTAAAAGCCCGGATGAGATGAAGGAGCTTTTCAGGGACCTCCCGCAGGCGATTGCCAATACCCTGGAGGTTGCCGGCCGCTGTAACCTGGAATTAGATTTTTCCAAAGTGCACCTGCCCAAATACGAGCCTCCCACAGGCAAAACCAAGGAAGAGTTCTTAAAAGAACTGTGTTCGCAAGGGGTTAAAAAAAGGTTTACCGAGATTACCCCCGAGATAGAGCAGCGCCTGAAGCATGAGCTGAAGATTATTTCCCAGACCGGGTTTGCCAGTTATTTTTTAATCGTCTGGGATTTTATTCATTACGCAAAGCAACAGGCCATCCCTACCGGGCCGGGACGCGGTTCAAGCGCGGGCAGCCTGGTAAGCTACCTTTTGGGGATTACGGACATCAATCCTTTAAAATACGGCCTTTTATTCGAGAGGTTTTTGAATCCTGAGCGCCTGAGCCTGCCGGATATTGACATAGATTTCTGTTTTGAAAGGCGGGGGGAGGTAATCGATTACGTCACCGAAAAATACGGCCGGGAAAACGTAGCGCAGATTATTACCTTCGGGACGATGCAGGCGCGGGCAGCCACCCGGGATGTCGGCCGGGTAATGGGCATGAGCTATGCCGATGTGGACCGGATTGCCAAGATGATACCTCCTGACCCCAACATAACCCTGAAGGAGGCGGTAGAAGGCGAGGCAGAGTTGAATAATCTCTATAAAAACGACCCCCAGGTAACCAAGCTCATTGATACTGCTTGCGTCCTGGAGGGCCTGACCCGGCACGCCTCGATACACGCCGCAGGTGTGGTGATTGCCGATACGCGGCTTACCGATTACACGCCGCTGTTTAAGACCACGGACGATAAGATTTCTACGGGATACAGTATGCAGGCGCTGGAGAAGATCGGCCTGTTAAAGGTTGATTTCCTCGGGTTACGCACACTTACGGTTATTGACCAGGCGATTAAAATAATCCAGGCGCGGCACGGGGTAAAAATAGATTTGGAAAACCTCTCCCTTGATGACGCCAAGACCTACGAGCTTTTATGTTCCGCGCAGGCGATGGGTGTTTTTCAGTTAGAAAGTTCGGGAATGCGCGACCTGCTGAAGAAACTGCAGCCTGAACGTTTTGAGGACATTATCGCACTCTTGGCACTTTACCGGCCCGGGCCGATGGGTTCGGGCATGCTTGATGATTTTATCGAGCGCCGGCACGGCCGGGTAGCCATAAAGTATGACCACAAGAAACTGGAGGGCCTGCTCAGCGAGACCTACGGGATTATCGTATACCAGGAACAGATTATGCAGATTGCCTCGCAGCTGGGGGGTTTTAGCTTAGCCCAGGCGGATTTGTTACGCCGGGCGATGAGCAAGAAAATTCCCGAGGTAATGGAGCGGCAGAGAAAGAATTTTGTCCAGGGCTGCGTTAAAAACGATATTTCCGCGGGCACCGCCAATAAAATATTCAACCTCATTGAATATTTTTCCGGCTACGGGTTTAACCGTAGCCACAGCGCGGCTTACGCGATGATTTCCTACCGCACTGCCTACCTTAAGGCGCATTTCCCGGTTGAGTTTATAAACGCGCTTTTAACCTCGGAAAGAGATAATACCGACAAGGTCACGGAATACGTCAACGAGGCCTCGCGCATGGGGATTAAGGTATTGCCGCCGGACATAAACGAAAGTCACAGCAAATTCACGGTCGTGGACGATAAGACCATCCGCTACGGCCTGCTGGCGGTGAAGAATATCGGCAACACGGCTATCGAGTCGATCGTCCAGTCGCGTAATAGCCTGGGTAAGTTCCTTTCCCTGGAAGACCTCACCCAGAGGGTAGATTTAAGGCTGGTGAACAGGAAGGTCCTGGAGAGCCTGATAAAATGCGGGGCAATGGATTGTTTCGGTCTGTATCGCGCGCAGATGGCTGTCATGCTGGATGCGGCGATTGACTGGGCAGGCAAGATGCAGCGGCAGAAACAGAGCGGGCAAATGTCTTTTTTTGACAACGAGGTTAAACCTTCAGCCGGCAATTTTGCGATAAAAGAGTGGCCGGAACCGCAGGTGCTCGCGTTTGAAAAAGAGATGCTGGGGTTTTATATCAGCGGCCATCCCCTGGCCCGCTACGCCAGGCAGCTCAAACGTTTTTCCCAAAGCTCCACCTTGAACCTTTCCCAGCGTAATGAAGGCGACCAGATTAATATCGTCGGGCTGCTGGTGAAGATTAAGCATACCATAACCCGCGCCAAGCAGGAAAAGATGGCAATCCTTAAATTGGAAGACCTGGAAGGTTTTGTGGAAGTGCTGGTATTCCCCAGTGTCTTCCGCCAGGTTTCTAAATTTATCCAGCCCGGCAGTGTTGTTTTGGTCAGGGGCAGGCTCAACCTGAAAGAGGATATGCCCAAAATAGTAGCCAATGATTTATTCCCCATTGAAAAAATCTACAGCTTGATTACGGCGATTAATATAAATTTAAGCGGTATCCGCGAGAACCTTTTTATCAGCCTCAAGGACAGGATAACGCAGTCCCGGGGCCCGATACCCGTATACCTGCACTTAGATTCTCTCTCCAAGAGCCGCGTGCAACTGCTGGTGGGCAATGAATTTTTCGTAGATCCTACGGAGGATTTGATTCAGGACATCGAATCCCTCCTGGGTGACGAGCGGCTTTCTCTCCTCCTTTAAAAAATAGGGCGCGGAATAGACATCATACCCCCCTGTAGTTAGAGTAGCAAGTTTTTTGTTAAGTAAAGCGTCTAGGTCTACTGGTGGCAGCATTAGGGCTTCCATAGGAATATCCGGACGTTTTTCTTGAG
>Ga0315279_10000355_pt1 | contig 94426 bp, 96 predicted proteins | sample YL17G06_20_MG_FD_203694 | JGI IMG/M metagenome (GOLD analysis project Ga0315279, IMG submission 203694) | Sediment microbial communities from Yellowstone Lake, YNP, Wyoming, USA - YL17G06_20 | ecosystem: Environmental > Aquatic > Freshwater > Lake > Sediment | place: USA: Wyoming | collected... | reverse complement strand
CCGTCGTAGCGAACCGCAGCTCAGTGAGAGTATTTTGAACTTCTTGCCTCTAAAATCTTTGAAAAACGGCGACCTCGCATGGTCCTATTTCGGGTCGCCAGGCTTGGTTTCGCAAGCCTGTATGAGTCCATCATGGATAAGGTAAACACATTCTTAGTCTGGAAAAAGATAGAAAAAAGGGATGACTATTTTGTTCTTCTTTTTGTTCTGTGTCTGATACCTGTGAGGCCTACGATCAAGATTGTCAACAGAGCGAAGTATGGCGCAGAGATGGGTAAATTTGGATCTTGTTCTACTGAGACTGAGTGCCCGCCGACTGGTGTTGGAAAGATAGGCATAAGCCTTATCGTGGTTTCTGTGTTGTTGGTGAGGTTTACGCTTACTGATGCTGACGCGTAGCCAGATTTGGAGGCGGACACGACGTAGCCGCCTGCTTGGGTTCCCTCGAAAACTACTGTTCCGCCGTCAGTAACGCCTAAGCGGTTCTGAGGACCACTTGCCATGACGTTGGCTCCTGAAATTGGGTCGTTAGTGCTAGCGTCAACAACATGCACCGTTAGCGTGTACTGTACGCGAACTGGGATGAACTCGAGTATGAGTACGCCCCAAGCAGTGCTTAGGTCTGCGCCTATGCTTTCTGGGGCCACCCACTGAGACCAGTGTCCATCGCCGTACTGCTTGGTGATTAGTTGATCTGCATATTGACCCGTTCCGTTGTACCACTCAATCTTTGGAGCACCAGTGTAGTTTGCGATGAATTCTATCGGTGTTGGCGCTGCCAATCTGCACGCTTTCATTACAGCATACATGGCGTAGAAGTTGCCAATGTTGACTCTCCAGCCTGAGTTTGTAAGCCAATCCGTCACTATGTAGCCTTGAGCTGCCACTATTCTGGGGTCGGTCTTGGATACGCTGCAATAGGTCAATTCCATGATGCCTGCCGCTGTTTCCGCAATGCTGTTGAATGTTTGTTTGTCTGTATATCCGAATGAACCATAATAGGTGTTGTTCTCATAGGTATTGTCAAGATTCTGGCTTGTTGCGGTCCAGTTTAACAATTCGCTCTTGACAAATGCAGGCGCGTTTATTCCCCACAGTTCGGCTGCCATCAAGCCAAGAACAGGCCATTGAGATACTGAATTGTCACTGTCACCATAGTTTGGATAATATCTCCATCCGCCACGTCCACTGGGACCTTCATTCTGAGCCCATGCCAGATAATCCACTATGTCAACTGCAATGTCATAGTACGTGCGATTAACAACACTTGCTGGTCCAGTGGTAGTAACGTTTGGTGGAGCTTGAGATGCCACGATGGCCATGAGCACCATCGGGGTTTGATAGATTGGAACTGCCTGTGAGAAGAATATTCCTATATGATTTCCATTGCTGTCAGGGTTACCTACTGTTTGATTAGCTATTGATTGGACTGTTGCTTGTGAAAAGAGCCAGTCTAATCCTTTTTGGACCGTTGTGTGGTACGGGTCTGTCAAATTCCAACCAAAATGATTGTTAGGAGCGTTTTCGTAGGATAGAACTGCCATCGCTGTATATCCCACTGGGTAAAAGGCGCTTCCCCAGTATCCGTCTGAAGTTTGCGTGCTGTTCAAGTATCTGAGGCCTTCTTCGATTGCATCGTTTATGGCTGTCTGAGAAGCCGCGTTGCCTATAGGCATTCTCATGTTGGCTAGTGTCAGTCCAGCAATCATGAGAAATGCAAATATCCCTATAATGCGCATTTTCATTCTCTTTTCTCCCTATGGGTGTTTTTCAACGTTTAAGTATTAAAGCTTTCTGGAATCTTCTTCTATTCGAATCTAAGCAAATCCTTTCATCAATTGACAGTATCAAATGCAACACAATGAGCAAAAGGCGGTCATGCTCTGCGTTTTCAGAATCCAACGCCCACGAAAATGAGAAAGTACAATGCCTCATTTGACTTGTCTACACAGACTCTGCCATTTGCGCCTCTATTTTCCTTGCTCTAGCGCGCACTGCTCGCATGGTGTTGTCGGCACCACTCGGTTTTCACGATAGCCTAAGAGGATTCGAGGTCTCGGGTTGATTTCAATGCCTGCAGCCCGCCATCTGTAAGATTCAAACGTAAGTTTAAACCCATACGGCCCCACCAATGGCTCTCTTTTGGCAAAATAGGCTATCTAGTTAGGTATTTTGGGAAAATAGTTACCGAAAAGTTTTATCCAACAGGTAGTCTTCGCCATTGGGCATTAATTCAGTTCTTTCCTTATTATCTTTTCTTCTGAAAGAGTCTTATTTCATCCTTCGAGATCTTCATGGCTTCTGGAGATATCTGCAAATCTTTAAAGAGATGCTTCAAGGGTTTCCGTACCGTCTTCACTCTAGCCAGACTTCTCTTTGCCACTTTCCTGTTAAGCAGTAACCCTGCCAATGCCAGAAAGTCTTTGTCTCGATCATCCAGTTCTTTAAGGAATGAATAATATGATATTACCTGCTGTGTGGCCTCCTTCAGAGAGAACGTCACCGTTGGCCTAATAAAAGTCGAAACATCGTCGACATATTTTTCAGAAGAATATCGCTTACTCAGATTTCCATAGTGAACCTTTGGATTGAAGACTTTCCTAGATCTATAGAAGTAGTACAGAAACATCTTCCGAGTTATGATTGGATCGAATTCGAGTCTGGAAATGAAAAACAGGTCATAGATATCCCTACCTTTCATCCGCTCGAAAAATGCTCTAAGCTTGGTCGCTGTCAACTCCTCAATCTGATAAGTGATTACGTTAGCTTGGCCATTAGGCGTAGCAAGCTGCTTCCATACAGGATCTAGAATGGGAAAACGTTCGACATACGAGATTTCTATCTTGAAACTCTGAGGCGGGCCTGTCACAGTTCTATATCTAGATTTGATTGTTGTTTGTTCATATCTATGGCTTGAATGGATGACGTAAGAATCATCTTGATTTTTGAGGAGTTCGATTATTTCTCTCCTGATATCCGGCCTCTCTTTCAATACTTGTTCTTTAGGACCTACATGGTTAAAATCCAAGTCCACGGAAAGACGCGAAGTCTCCTCTGAGTAAAGTTTGTTGATTGCAGTACCACCTTTCATGTACAGACGCTCCGCCAAGAAGTTGTTTCGATACAATGCATCAAGAGTCTGCACAAGGCGATAGTCTAGTTCTGCAAACAACAGGTTCGAATAACCTTGCTCATCTGCCCAACCTCTTATTGCTCGTTCGGTTAACTCGAGCAACTTTTGTCCAATGACCCCCTTGTTCGATTCTAAATCTCAAGAAAACCTGCGTTATCGATTATCTTCCACTTTTTTGAAAGCTTGCCTTCCCTAGGGGCTTTGATGTCAAGAGGATAGATACGTGAACCCGCCAATCGTAGCAACTCCTCGATAATCTCTGGTTCAACTTGCACCTTTCTGCACCTTTCAAGATGTTCTATGATAAGGCCAAGTCGCTGGGCAAGAGCGTGGCTTCTGAATCTCTTCACATACGCAACCAATCTCTTCCAGTTCAGCTTTCTAGTTTCAATAGCATTTGAAAAGATCCGGACAACTTCTGCAATTCCGCTAGATAGGTCTTGCCTGTCTATACAATCGACTATTGTTTTCTCCAGATCCGACACGTTCAGAACCACGTTTAAATATCTGACTTCCTCGTATCCGAAAAATCTTGATTTTTTCAGAGTAACAAAACTCACCAGGGCGTTCCCAATTTTAACTGGTCTCAACTGTCTCACCACTGCAACAGTGGTCCTGAATGGCATTTGCTCCGCTATCCCATGAATTTGAGCAGCACTGTAGTAAGCAACATAGTATTCGTTGCCTTTCATTAGTTCGCTCGCCAAAACCAATGGGTCGACTACATAGCTCTTCCTGCCATACATAACGTCTGGAGGGATAATCGCATATTTCCCTTTGCCGACCCTTTGAGCCGCGCCGTGCTTAGCCAATTTTGAAAGGATATTTTTCGCCCATGACATGGACACGTCAAGAGCTGAAGAAAGATCTTCAATTCGAGCTATGTTAATTCCTTTCCTTTGAAAAGCAAAATATGCCTTCTGCTCGATAGGACTCAATTTCATCAGCAGGGATTTGCTAGTTTCATAACCGCTTATTTCTTCGGGTATTTGTAGATCTTTGAAAGTCAGAATCTCTATTCCAATGCCACTCAGTAATTCCTTTATCGAGTCATCTGCTTCTCTGCAGACAAATACCAGTCTTGCCCTAGGATTCACTCTAGCTAGGTAAGCCTTATACTCTACTGCTTGTCCTATGCTCAGTCTATTGCATTCGACATCTTTGATTTCTATATAATAGTCTATTCCATTAGAGTTTCTAGCATATATGTCGACTGTTCCTTTATTGGCAACACGTTCATGGCGGCGGATTAGTTCTAAACCATGGAAAAAATGGGAAAGATTGCTAGCTACATAGTCTTCAAGCATGCTCCCTTTAAGAGTCTTGTTCGAGTGTATGATTATTCACCTTTGATATGCACAACGCACCTCATATATAGTGCGTAGCGCATATTAAAAGTTTTAGAGATATCGTTCTCTTTTCAGTCCTCATGAACTCATGGCAATCCCGAAAGAGTAGCCTGGCAGTCATATTCTTGCAGATTCAGCGCATTATCTCCCAAAGAATGTCAAATTGTAAGATTTAAACGTAAGTCTAAACCTATACGGCCCCACTAAAATGGAGTACGCTTCAAGACTTTGACGATGCAAACGGGAACTCGAATACATATCTGCAAAACATAACAGATCAGAACCAGAATAGCCAAAAACTAGAAAAATGAGGATTTGACATATTCTTGCATTACTTTACTATTTCTTCTTCTTTCCGCCCTTTTTCTTCTTTCCTTTGGAAGATTTAGGCACGATTGCAACCTCAGCTTAACAATTATTCTGTATTCCTATTTAAAATTTCCTAAAAATCCGTATTCTTGACACTTCTTATCAGACTTGCATAAAATAGGTTGTTGACAGTAAATGAGGCGATTTTCGAGCCTAATCCCAGTAAAAACAACGTGCAGATATCTATTCTCAGATGAAGCATTTTTCTCCCCATTCGTAGAAGTTCCATGCCCCCGAGAGTTTAGGGAAACTTTGGGATAATCCTATCATCGTATTCTTAAATGCAATCCATGGGCTACTTTTTTCCCCAACCAAAAGCTTGTAGAAGAGCACTAAGAAAACGGCTGCATCTTCAAAAAATGCTTCGTGGAGAGGAGCGAGACAGTATCTACAGCCTCCGTAAGAAAAGGCTCTAACCATATCGATATGACCCGCCTCGCATGCTGATAACACTACTAGACTCGGAATTTCAGATTTCTTTCGGCTAGCCCACATTCTACTTAGGTCGCTAGAGTAGACTTTTCCTTTTCTCGGTGTCTTTAGATAGGTTCCTCGGGTTTGATGAAAATCTCCATGAGCAGATATATGGATATAACGTTCTTCAGCATTTTCGAGTTCCTCGATAAGGCGATTTGGACCACTTATCATCTTGAGATTCGTTCGTTTTTCATATCCTAAAATACGCATCAATTCCCACAGCAACAAACCCTCAGACATCTTTTCTTTGTTTTCAGACGCACACTCAAGTATAAGTAGCTTAGCCCTCCTCATCGCTATGTTCACATTTCCCACTTGCCTGTTAGGAGTAAGTTAACGTTGCAAAAAACGGCACTTGAAAAGCACTTAAAAACTTACTGCAACCACAATGGTGTTAGACCACCAAAGGAATTTTCTAGACCTTTCTTTGAACGGAATCTTGTAGAAAGCATTCTTACTATACTCCAAGGATTGTCAAAGTAGCCATCAAAGCCAGCGTGGCGCTAACGTCAGAAACTGATGCGACGAGGGGGATGACGAAGTTGTCAGGGTCTAGACCACGTTTGAAGGTCTGCGTAGCAACTGCAATAGAGAAAAGGGAGATAAAAAGAAAACTGATGAGGTTGGAAACGAGGGCGATCATAACTAGAAATGCAATGTCAGAACTCAATCCTGTTACCTTGCCAATGAGAAACGCTACCAGACCAAACAGAATGTGCCACGTTGCTACGGCAATCTCTACGGACACCAAGTCAGCAAACGTTTCTTTGAGCGCCCTCCTGAAGGAAGCGATGGGTATAGCGGTGACCATGGCAAGCAAGCTCTGTTCTTCCCAACGCAGATCTGTTGTTGCCTCAACATGCTTCCGGAACAACAAAGACTCCTCGGCTGTTGTTCCAACAGAGAGAAAACCGAAAGCCTTTGGCAACGCTGAGATAGAAAACCCATAGGGACAGCGGCAGTTAACGTGAACATTTCAAATCTGAAAGCACAAAACACTTCGCAAACGAATACTGGAACAGGCATGGGCGGGTAAGCAGACTCCTCCGAAAGCGCAGATAGATACCTGAACTAGAAGTGAGAGACAATAGGAAAGGTTTTTAGTTTAGTTATCGTATGAAAGACTGCAAAAGTGTTACCGTGCAGTTAGAGGTAGATGTTGATGTCCGTGTTTGCAGCACCAGGAGCATATGACCGCGCAATAACCGTGTTTTCACCAGATGGGCGGCTTTTCCAAGTAGAATATGCGATGGAACTGGTTAACCGAGGAGCAACAATTCTTGGAATACGCTGCGCAGAAGGAGTTGTCTTGGGCTCAGAGGAAAACGCTGAACCCCTCGAAGAAGAAGAATACTCATGGAAAATCTTCAAAGTTGACGACCACATAGGCGCAGCCATAGTGGGTCTAAGCTCAGACGCCAGAATACTCATAGACCAAGCACGAGTGTACGCCCAGAGCAACAAACTAACCTATGACGAACCAATAGACGCAGAAGTCGTAACCAAACGAATAAGCGACATAAAGCAAATGTATACGCAACATGCAGGCGTAAGACCCTTCGGCGTCTCAATAATCTTCGCAGGAGCAGACAAAACCGGAACCCGAGTCTTCTACACACACCCTAGCGGAACATACAGAGGATACAAAGCCACAGCCATAGGCGCAGGAAGAGAAACAGTACTCGGACTACTCAAAGAAGAATACCGCGACGACCTAAGCCTCGAAGACACCACAAAGCTAGCAGTAAAATGCCTTGCAAAAGCGCTAGAAGCAAGACAACTGCCCCTAAGAATGAAGATCGCAGTCATACCGATGGAAACAAAGAAAATGGAAATGCTAAGCGACGACAAGATCAATGGTTATATGAAAGAGCTGGGCTTGAGCAAGTGAAAAGCTGATGGGTGAAAAGTTCACTGCTGCCCGCATCACAATAGGAACTGAGCATTTCGAAGTTCTCGTGAAGCCAGAAAAGGCATTCGACTATCGCTTGGGCAAGGTAGCCGCCATAACAGAGGTTCTGGTCACTGAAACCATCTTCTCAGACGCCAGCAAAGGCACAAGAGTCGCAGAAGAAAACCTCCGCAAAGCCTTCGGAACCACAGACGGACTCAAAATAGCAGAAACCATACTCAAAAAAGGAACCCTGCAGCTCACAACAGACCAAAGAAGAAAAATGACCGAAGAAAAAAGAAAACAGGTAATAGACTTCATATCGCGACAAGCCGTTGACCCAAGAACAAACCTGCCCCATCCACCGCTCAGAATAGAAAACGCCATGGAGCAAATCCACTACCCAATAGACCCATTCAAGCCCGTGGAAGAACAAGCAAAAGACATAATCAAGCTTCTCCGACCGATCCTGCCACTGAAAATAGAACAGCTAGCGGTAGGCGTCACCTTACCAGCCCAATACTCAGCGAAAGTCTACGGAACGATTAAGAATTTCGGAGCAATAAGACGCGAAGAATGGCGACCAGACGGCTCATGGTATGGAGTTCTGGAGATGCCAGCAGGCTTATATGCCCCCCTACTAGAAAAACTTGGAGAAATAACCAAAGGAAGCGGAGAAGCAAAAATAGTTTAGTAAATGAGAATTTGTTATGAACGATTAGGGTGAGATTATGCCAACGTTTTTTGAACCAAAACAGATTGTAACACCCGGAGACATACTCGCGGAAGGCGAATACATAGCAGGCGAAAACGCCTACAAAGAAAACGACAAAGTCTACGCCTCAAGAACAGGAGTCGTAAACTACGAAAACAAGAGAGTCGACGTAGTAGCCTTAAAAGCCTTCTACGTCCCAAGAATGGGAGACACAATAATAGGAACAGTCACTGAAGTCGGATTCAACGGCTGGGAAGTCGACATACAAGCACCATACACAGCCATGCTCAGAGCACAAGACGTCCTAGCCAGACAATTCAAACCGCAAAAAGATGACCTGGCTCAAGTCCTCAACATAGGCGACCTAGTAGTCGCAAAAATCGCCTCATACGACCGAACCCACGACCCACAACTCACGGTCGAAGAACCAGGCTTAGGAAAAATAACAAGGGGAGAAATAATCAAAGTCACTCCGACAAAAATCCCTCGCGTCATAGGCAAGAAGGGCTCCATGATCAGCATCATTAAGCAAGAGACAGGATGCCAAATAATCCTCGGACTAAACGGAGTCATACTAGTCACCGGGAAAACCATCGAAGACGAGCAACTGGCTCTAATGGCCATACGCAAAATCGATGAAGAATCCCACACAAGCGGCTTGACAGACCGCATAACCCAGATGCTAAGAGAAGAAAAATCAAAACGGGAGGAAAACAAGAATGAATCAAAAACCTGAAAAACTAATTGATAAAAAAGGAACGAGATTAGACGGAAGAAAAGCCTATGAACTGAGACCCTTAAAACTTGAAGTGGGCGTTCTCTCAAACGCCGACGGCTCAGCATACATTGAACACGGAAAAAACAAGATCCTAGCAGCAGTATTCGGCCCAAAAGAAGTGCACCCCAAACACATGGCACTCCAAGACCGAATGGTACTAAAATGCCGCTATCACATGGCACCGTTCTCAGTTCAAGAACGCAAATCGCCAGCCCCATCTAGAAGAGAAATAGAACTCTCAAAAGTAATCAGAGACTCTCTCCAACCTGCAATATTCATGGAATACTACCCACGAACAATGACAGACATTTTCATCGAAGTTCTGCAGGCAGACGGCGGAACCAGATGCGCAAGCATAACAGCCGCCGCTCTAGCCATGGCAGACTCCGGAATTCCAATGCGAGACCTCGTGGTCGCATGTGCCGCGGGAAAAGCAGATGACACGATAGTCCTAGACCTCATGGACGAAGAAGACAAACTAGGTTCTGCAGATGTGCCAGTAGCCATGATGCCGAACCTGAACGCCGTAACACTACTGCAAATGGACGGAATACTCAGCTATGACGAGTTTGAAACGGCCATAAACATGGCTATCGAGGGATGCAAGAAGATCTACGTCATGCAGAAAGAAGCATTGAAGGCCAAGTATGTAGGTGCTAAGGAAGAGGAGGCTGAAGAATAATGGCAGCCGTTGTAACAAGTCTGAAACAGAAACAGATTTCACAATTAGCCGCAAAAGGAAAACGCTTGGATGGAAGAGGATTAGAAGACTACCGCGAGCTCAAGATCGAACAAGGAATAATCGAAAAGGCTGAAGGCTCAGCAAGAGTGCTCCTAGGAAAAACAGAAATCCTCGTCGGAACCAAGATCGAAACAGGCGAACCATTCCCAGACACGCCGAACGAAGGCGTGATGACCGTAAACGCCGAACTCGTACCCATAGCCTCTGCAAGCTTCGAACCAGGACCACCAGACGAGAACTCCATAGAACTCGCCAGAATCGTGGACAGAGGAATAAGAGAGTCAAAAGCCATCGACACCGAAAAACTAGTCATCGAAGCCGGAAAAAAAGTATTCATCGTCTTCATCGACGTGTACGTGCTGAACCATGACGGAAACCTCATCGACGCCTCAGCTCTAGCCGCCGTATCAGCATTGCAGAACACCAAAATGTCCAACTACGAAATCGAAGACGGCGAACTGAAAATCAAATCTGGCTACACGCCACTGCCCGTGAAGAAAAACCCGATTACCATAACTTTCGCGAAGATTGGCGACCAGTTAATCGTTGACCCCGGCCTTGAAGAAGAGCAAGTGATGGATGCCAGGCTTTCAATGGCAATAGAAGACGACGGCAACATATGCGCCATACAAAAGGGCGGCCCAGGATACTTCAAACCAGAAGAAATACTGAAAGCCGCCAAACTGGCAAAAGACAAGGCCAAAGAAATGCGCAAAAAGCTAGGCTGGTAAGCAAGTCATGGGAAGAACCAAAAAAGTCGGACCCACCCGCGGACTAGGCGTCCGCTACGGAGCCACAGTCAGAAAACGCTACTCAAAAATACTCACTCAACTCAAAAGACCACACCCATGCCCACAATGCGGATTCCCACGAGTCAAAAGAGAAAGCGTAGGCATCTGGAAATGCAGAAAATGCGGACTCACCTTCACAGGCGGAGCCTACACACCGACAACAAAGCTCGGCATCGTAGCAAAACGAGCAGCCAAAGGCGTACCAATCGAAGAAACAATCAAGACAACAGAAGAAGAAACCCCACAAGAACCAAAAGAAACCTAAAAGTCTCATTTCCCTATTTTCTGAATCAAACCTCCTTCCAGCTAAAAATGCAAGAGTAAAGTTTAATCGGTTCAACAAGACCATATTTGTTTAAAGAAACCATCGGGCTTCGGAGTCAGCACAATGAAAACTGAAGCTTGCATACGGCTAGAGTTCCCTTCAGAAAAACAATCACAAATAATCTTCAAAGCCCTGCTGCCAGAGACCAAAAAACCCTCGACGTCGCGCTCAAGCGCAGGCATAGAGAAGAAAGGCAAGTTGCTGATTTTGAAAGTAGAAGCAAAAGACACAGTAGCCCTACGTGCGGCATTGAACGCCTACCTCAGATGGATAAACTCAACAATAAGCGTTCTGCAAATTCTGGGAAAACAGCAACTAGACTGATTCCGCTATTCCTTAGAGCAACCTTCTGCTTTTCTTGCCATCTTCTAATAGCAGGCTCAAATACGTGAGCATGCAGCACCCGTTCATGATGGCGTACTAGTGGTGAAAATGCTTAATTATGGGCTTGGCTTATTGCTGTGCGTTAATGGATGGATATGAATTGAGTGACGAAGTCTCCCAGCTTCCACCTCACATTCAAGAACGATTATTGAGATTACAGCAGCTTCAACAGACGCTCCAATCAATCCTTGCTCAGAAACAGCAGGTGGAACTTGAATCCACAGAAACCGAACAAGCAGTAAGTGAAGTACAGAAGCTCAGCGACGACGCAACCATATACAAGGCAACAGGATCGCTCATGATAAAATCAGACAGAGCCAAGATAACTACGGAACTCAATGAGCGAAAAGAACTGCTCAGCACACGAGTCGCAGTCTTGACTAAACAGGAAGAACGCCTGCGTGCCCAAGTAAAAGACGTTCAGACCAAGCTACAACAGGATCTGAATCCAGTTACCCCTCCGCCCGGATAGCCCCAAGCTGCTCTCTAGGTGAACATTCGTGGAAGAGCTGGGCATACCAGAGTTAACCAGTGAACAAACGGAAGAGATATGTGCCATTGCGGAGGAAGCCGCTAGACAATATGTTCTATCGAAGGTTCGTGCCAAAAACGTGGAAAGTCTGAACATAACTGCTGAAGTAGAAGGCACAAAACCCATAAACCTTGCACTCGACGTGGACATAGCTCTTTCGCAAAAGATCGAAAACATTGACACACAAGAGCTTGCTGATGACGCTGTGAAAGCCGGTTTTGTGGCAGCAGAGAAATACTTGAGGGAACTAGCGTGTCATTCACAGAAATAACCAAGACTCTTGACACGCTAAACGCGAAACTCGTTGTCTTATTATGTCATCATAATGCTGACCCGGATGCGATCTGCTCAGCATACGCATTTCAAAGCCTACTGAAACAGCATAGACCTACCATTGAAGTTGAAATCGGAGCATCTCATGGAATAAGCAGACTCGCAAAACACCTTCTTGAGAACTTGACCATAGAGGTGAAAGCCGAGCCAAACGTAGAAGATGCAGGAGCCATAATCCTACTTGACACTAACACAGTGCAACAACTTGACAACCTTGCTGAAAAAGTCAAAACTGGAAAAGCACCAATAATAGTCATAGACCATCACGCAACCCATCCAGAAACAAACCAGTTGGCCACGCTGTGCATAACGAACGAGGAAGCCTCGTCAACCTGCGAAATCGTGTACGACCTCTACAAAGAGATGAATGTGAAACCAGGCTCAAATGAAGCCAAAGCGCTTTTTCTGGGCATAGCCTTTGACACGCGCCACTTCGTCCTAGCGAACTCGTCCACCCTGAAAAATATAGCAGAACTGATCGATCTAGGCGTAAACGTACGGGAAGTACTGCCATTGCTTTCTTTACCCATGGATTTCTCTGAGCGAGTAGCAAGACTCAAAGCCTGCAAGAGAACCAGACTTTTCAGAATCAACGAGTGGATAATCGCATTTTCCCATGTTAGCGCCTATCAAGCCTCAGCAGCCCGAGCCCTAATCGACCTAGGCGCACACGTCGCTGTAGTAGCAGGGCAGAAAAACGAAGACATAGAGATGAGCATGAGAGCCAGCTACGAATTCCACGAGAAAACGGGCGTACACCTCGGAAAAGATGTCGCCAAGCCTCTCGGCGAGTATCTTCACGGCATGGGTGGAGGTCATGCCACTGCAGCTGGCGTCAACGGTGTAGCTGACGTAGAGACGGGGCTTAAAAGATGTTACTTACTTCTTAAGGAAGAATTGACGAAAACCCATAATCAAGTAGCTACTCTTAAATGATGCACCAGCCCGCTAGAAGATAAAGAAGGCCCGCATCCGCATGACAGTAATAGAGACAAAGAGCGTCACATACACGTATCCAGGCAGTGCAAAACCATCGATCACCAACGTCTCCATAAGAATAGAAAGAGGCGAATTCACGCTTATAACGGGTCCAAGCGGATGCGGCAAAACAACTCTATGCAGATGCTTCAATGGGCTAATCCCGCATTTCTATCAAGGAGAATGCAAAGGCGAGATAGCAGTTGCTGACCTAAACGTGATTGAGCATCCAATCTACGAAATGGCAAAACACGTAGGACTCGTTTTTCAAAACCCTGAAAACCAACTTTTCGCCTTGTCAGTAGAGAAAGACGTAGCCTTCGGACTGGAGAACCTCGGGGTTCCAAGAGAGGAAACACGCAGAAGAGTCGATGAAGCCATGAAGCTCACGGGAATATATGAGCTTCGCGAAAGAGCGCCGCATGAGCTTTCAGGGGGACAACAACAACGTGTGGCAATAGCCTCAGTTCTGGCCATGCAGCCTGAAGTGATAGTCCTCGACGAGCCAACGAGCTTCCTCGACCCCCTAAGCGCCAAGAAAATCTTTGAGGTAATCGATCATCTGAACAAGAACCTAGGAATCACTGTCGTCCTCGTCGAACATAGACTTGACTTGACGGCTAGATACGCCAGTCACATGATCGTAATGGACGAAGGAAAAGTGATCTTAGATGGAAACCCACGAGAGATTTTACGATCGGAAGAAGCCCGCCTGATAGGAATCGGAATTCCCAAAGCCACACGTCTCTATCAGATACTCAAGAAAGACGGAATAGAACTCGGCGATGCAATCCCATTGTCATCGGATGAAATGGCAAATCTTCTGAAGGGAGCACTGCACCATTAATGATTGAAGCCAAAGATGTCTCATTTGCCTATCCCAACGGCGTAGAAGCATTGAAAGATGTCTCCGTAACCATCAAGGATGGCGAATTCGCGGCGATTATGGGACAAAATGGAGCTGGAAAAACAACGCTTGTTAAGCACTTCAACGGGCTTCTCAAACCAGCAAAAGGGCAAGTACTCGTTGATGGAACAGACACAAAAAAGGCGAGCGTTGCATCGCTGTCGCGAAACGTGGGCTTCGTCTTCCAAAATCCCGACCACCAGCTTTTCAGCGAGACAGTTGAAGACGAAATAGCCTTCGCCCTCAGAAACTTTGGTTTCGAAGAAGAAACGGTAAAGGAAAGAGTGAATTGGGCCCTGAACTTGCTAAACTTAACTCAATATGACAAGACTTCCCCTTTCATGCTCAGCGGCGGGGAACGTAAACGTGTGGCTCTGGCCGCAGTTCTCGCTTGGGATCCCAAGATACTCATCTTAGACGAACCGACAATAGGCCAAGACTATCAGCAAAAAGAGAAACTCAGACAATTCATTCTACAAATGAAAACCCAACGCAGAACGATCATCATCGTCACACACGATGTTGAATTCGTTGCTGAATGCAACCCTAGAGTTTTGCTAATGCGTGAAGGAAAAATCACTGCCGACGGAGAAGCCAGAACGGTTCTCTCAAACCTCGACCTGCTGACACAGGCATCCGTCGTGCCACCGCAAATAGCTCAAATCTTCCTTCAACTGCCCGAACTCGAACTTCCGAAGGATGTCATTGATGTCTACCAAGCCAGAGAAATACTTCTCAAGATCTTGGAGAAAAGTGCTACATGAGCGTCTTTGACGGACTAAAGTTTCGAAAGGTCTACTCGCCTATCCATAATCTTGACCCAAGAATCAAATTCATCTACGTATGCACTATTTTCGCAGTGGCAATTGCCTTCTGGGAGATACTGCCACTCGTAGCGCTCTTCTTAATGCAAATTCCATTCATTGCTCTAGCTGGCGTAAAACGCGAATGGGTCCGTTCAATGCGAGGAGCAGCCTTCCTAGCCACGATAATTTTCCTAACCAACTTCATAGTTGGACTTGCTGGAGCTGGCTGGACAGTAACATCAAAAAACTTGGAAAATGCGATAGCCATGACTTTACGTTTCATAGTGCTCGTGGAATCATTTTCTGTCTTCTTCCTGACGACCTCGCCAGATCATCTAGGCTTGGCGCTAGAACAAACGCACATACCCTACGAATTCGTTTTTGCCTTCACGACCGCCGTTCGTTTCGTTCCAGTTCTTGCCGAGGAAGCACAGACCATAATGGATGCACAGAAAGCCAGAGGATTGGAGCTTGAACGCGGAAACTTCTTGAAAAGAATCAGAAACTACATTCCAATTTTGATACCTCTGATCGTCAGTGCAATTCGCAGAAGCTTAGAGCTTGCGGAAGCCATGGAATCCCGTGCATGGGGAGCCACGAAAAAACGCACAAACCTCTACGTGCTCAAGATGCACAAAGGCGATTTTGCATTGATAGCCATAACCATCGCCATCTTAGTAACGGCACTCTACATACACTTTTTTATTCGAATCCCGTCTTTAGCTGAAATCTGGGCGAGCGTATCGTAAACCACAAGGCTTTTAACACAGACGAATCTGAAAGGGGTTTCTCGGGGTTGAGGGAGTTGAAATGGCTCACAGCAGCCTATGAGGAGATCATTGAGTGTATCAAAGACTCAATGCAAGAACTCGACATGAAGGAAGTCGAAAACCTTATCGACCTTTTACTTGAAGCAAAAGACAAGAAAATATTTACCGTGGGCATGGGAAGAAGCGGATTTGTGGCCCGAGCCTTCGCCCTTCGACTGATGAACCTGGGTTTCAACGTGTATTTTCTTGGCGAGACTATTACCCCTGCAGCAGAAAAAGGAGACTTGTTGATAGCCATCTCGGGCACAGGCAGCACCAAAATGGTTTTGACTGCAAGCTCAGCTGCCAAGGACATTGGCGCGACAGTAATTGCGATCACGTCTTTTCGAGACTCACCATTGGGGAAATTGGCGGATCTCATCGTAACGATAAAGGGCAGGACCAAGGCAGGAATGCCCCGAGAAGAAGACTACATGGCTAGACAGATAATCGGTGAACGCGAACCCTTAACCCCGCTAGGAAGCATATTTGAGAACAACTCGATGGTTTTTCTAGACAGCCTTATTGTGGAGCTAATGCACCGTTTGGGACGGACTGAAGCAGATTTGAAACGCAGGCATGCAACGATCGAATAGATACGACGGACGAAATTGGCTTCATTTCAATAATCAAATGAAAAACAACCCTGAAAAAAAGCTTCGTAACTCTATGGTCTGACAGCTTTCCTTGCATATTCCCCTTGTATTATCTTTGCCATCTCCCCATCTTCAACAATGAATGCTCCACGGTAACCACAGTTTCTGCACTCCCAAATAGACCACAATTGCGCAAGGCCAGAAGCCCAGAAAATATTGGTTGAGCCGCATTTTGGGCAGAACTTGAATCTTGGAGTCCGCTTCTTGGACCTGTTCCCAGTTCCTTCAACGCTGTTGAAAGCAGTTGTCGCTTTTGAGTCTGCTTTTCTTGGTTTCCCAAGTAGTCGTTTTTTGGGAAGTTTAGGTCGTTTCACACATTCTGCGTCTGTTGCGGTCAAAAGCGGTCCTCACGATGTTGGTGCACTTCATGTCTTTTAAGGTTGGTCAGTCTTAAACAGGCTAAGGATTAAGAGTGCATATAACTTATTAAGACTCACGACACAGTATATTCCATCGAAATGATAAGTCACACTCTGAACCTAGGAGGACCAAGCAGACGCCAAGAACATCCGAAACGATAGAGCAAGCTCAGCCTCCAATAATTCTGAAAGAAGAGAGAAAACCGACTGTCTTCAGAGAGGCTTATCCCATTCAGGAACCGTATGTTTACGCTGCCATCGTTAAAGATCCCGAAACCCAAAAAACACTTTATGAAATCATAGAACCTACACTTCGCGAAGAAGAAGAGAAGCGACTAAAGGAAATAAAACAGTTCCTGATGGAAGAAGTTGACGTAAACCTAAAGGAAATAGAGACCAAAGAGAAAGCAGAAAACTATCTCAAAGAGAAAACAAAACAAATAGTCAAGAAATACCACATAAAAGTGCCGCCGGAAGCAGTCGACAAACTCCTATACTACATTGTACGCGATTTCATAGGCTACGGAAAAATAGACGCCCTAATGAAGGACCATCTAATAGAAGACATATCAGCAGACGGAGTAAACATACCAATCTACGCCTGGCACAGAATATACGAATCATTACCCACAAACATACTATTCAAAGATGAGACAGAACTAAACTCCTTCATTATCCGCATGGCGTATCTAGCTGGAAAAAACATCTCCATTGCATCCCCGATTCTGGATGCTTCGCTACCAGACGGCAGCCGAATACAGATGACTTACGGAAGCGAAGTCACAAGAAGAGGATCAACCTTCACTATTCGCCGCTTCAGAGCCGATCCTCTAACGATTTCAGACCTCATAGCGCTAAAAACAGTCTCAGCCGACATGGCGTCATACCTATGGTACATCATAGAAAACAGAGCCTCAGTGCTGGTGGCGGGAGGCGTCGCATCCGGAAAGACAACCATGCTAAACTGTCTATCAATGTTCATCAAACCTGAAATGAAAATAGTAAGCGTAGAAGACACGCAAGAGCTTAACCTTCCGCATGAGAACTGGATACCCTCAGTAGTAAGACTGGGATTCGGACACGACGACAAGAAAGGCAGCGGTTCAATCACACTCTTTGACCTGCTGAAAGCAGCCGTAAGGCAAAGACCAGACTATATCATCGTTGGCGAAGTCCGAGGAGAAGAAACCTACACTCTCTTCCAAGCCATGGCTACTGGTCACTTGGGAATGTGCACAATCCACGCAGAATCGGTTGAGGCTGTCATCAACCGCTTGGGATCCGAGCCGATGAACATTCCGAGAACCCTGATCGCCATGACAGACGTGATAATGGTTGTAACGAGAACGGAAATCGAAGGAAAACCAGCGAGAAGGGCTAGCACAACAGCGGAGGTTGAGGGACTTGACCAAAAGAGAAAGAATATACTAACTGAAGACGTCTTCAGCTGGAATAAGAAAGGGGACAAATTCGTCTTCTCAGGGCGTAGCTCCATTTTAGAAGAGCACATGAAGAAAATGGGCTTGAACGAAGACGACGTCAGGAGCGAACTGAACCGAAGAAAAACGGTTCTGGAATGGATGGTGCATGAAGGTATCAGACGCTACACAGATGTGGCAAACGTGATTCGGGAATATTATGCTAATCCAAACCGTGTTTTCCAGAAAGCCAGAGTGGGATTTAGATGAGAGACAGCAGGACTGTTGAGAGAATCAGAACAGTGTTCAGTCGTCTAATGTCAAAACTAAAAACGCATCCGCAGAAGCCTCTCAGCGACAAACCAAACGGTTCTTACAAAAAAGTCAAACTGACTTTTGAAAGCCCTCACTCAATAGCCTATCAGCTCATCGGCGAAAAAACCGAACACTTTCTGCCACTCTTTAGAGATATGGACTCAAACTTGCAGAGATCTAACCTAAAGATTAGCTTCAAGGCTTACGTCAGTCTTGCAGTATTCACTTCAATACTGATCTCAATAGCGGTCTTCGCTACGATTCCAAGCATGCTAGTTTTCGCATTCTACATGGATCTCGCACCGGCAATCCTGTTTGGACTCGGAGGAAGCTTATTCGCAATCGCATTCTCAACCGTTGGATTCTATTTCTACCCAATCTACCGCGCAGATACCCTGAGAAGAGCATTGGAAGATGAGCTACCATTCACAACAGGCTACATGTCAATCCTCACTGGTGCCGGCGTTCCACCCGAGAAGATCTTCTACTCCCTTTCAAATCTCAGCATCCCATTAGCCGTCTCCACTGAAGCTAAAGACATCATCAGAAACGTAAACCTCTTCGGAGCAGACATAATCTCTGCTCTACAGGAAGCATCCAAACGCGCTCCCTCTGAAAAGTTTAGAGAAATGCTAGAAGGCTTCATCTCGACCCTGCATTCAGGTAGCGATCTAACCGCATACCTACGCGAAAAATCGAAACAATACATGCGAATAAAGAGAATAAACTTGAAAAAGTTCGCAGACACACTGTCCATGCTGTCAGAATTCTATGTGGCTGTGCTCTTGACGGGCCCGCTAATGCTGGTCATAATGCTTTCAGTCATGGCAATGCTAGGCGGAGGCAGCCTAGGATTTCTGGACCCAGACGTTCTGCTAAACATCCTTACCTACATTGGAATCCCGCTAGGCGCAATAATATTCCTGATAATCTTAGACGCCACATCACCAAAATGGTAGTCAAAATGCCGAAAATAGAAAGCAAAGCGAAGAAAATCACATTGACTGCCTCTGTTTCCGTAGCCGCCGCAATAGTCTTATTTGCCTATTTGACTTCTCTGGGCACTCCAACCTTTGACGAGTTCGCTTTCTTCGCAATAATCATTGCCGCCTCCCCGATAGCCCTGATCAACTACTTTGACTACAAATGGAGGAAAGCCATAGACGAACGTCTACCTGATTTGTTCAGAAGCATTGTTCAAGCCCAACAAACAGGCATGACTCTGGTCCAAGCTCTCGAAGAGACTGCCAAAAGAGACTATGGTCCACTCACGACAGAACTGAAGAAAATGAATGCACAAATCTCATGGGGAATGACTTTTGAGGAAGCACTCATAACCTTTGGGAACCGCGTCAACACAGTGCTTACTCGCAGAACCGTGCCCCTAATTATTGAAGCAAGCCGCTCGGGAGGACATGTTGAAAAGACTTTTGAACCTATGGGCAGGTTCATCCAGTCCACTTTTATGCTCGACAAGGAACGACGCGCCCAAACAAGACCATATATCGCGATAATCTACGTGGCATTCTTCGTTTTTCTGTTCACAATTATACTGCTTTTCAAATCCTTCTTCGTCAGCATAGAAGGACTGCCGGTTCTCGGAACAACGGTAATGTCACCTAGGGAAATCCAAAGAATATTCTTCCACATGACCTCGATTCAAGGCTTCTTCGGCGGGCTGGTAGCCGGTAAAATGGGCGAAGGCACAATAAACGCTGGGCTGAAACACAGCCTCATCCTCATGCTATGCGGCTATATAGCTCTAAAACTCTTCATGTGAGGGAACCAAGGTGGCGACGAAACTTAGGATCATCCATAACAGGCGGGGCATAACGCCAGTTCTGAGCAATCTTTTGCTCACCGTCGTGGCTGTAGCGACCATGGCAATCGCTACAACAGCGACCTACATGATAACAACCAACCTGCGAGAAACTATGAGCGAACGCGTCACCATAGAGGATTTATGGTTTAGCAATTCAACAGAGTACATCACCGTTTATCTTCACAACGTCGGGAAAGTTGCAGTCCACGTGTCAGGCGTCTACATCAACCACACCTCAGCAACCTTCATGAAACCTTTCAACTTGGAAATAGGCGAGCACAAAGGACTCGATATATCATACATTACCACCTCAGGCGACCTGTGCTACGTGAACATTGTCACGACCAGGGGGACCGATATTGGAGGCTATTTCAAGGCGCCTTAAACATGACAAACGCGGTATAAGCAACGTAATAGTCGTCATGCTAAGCTTGGTTCTGATAGTAATCATTGTCAGCAACGTAGTGCTCTGGAGTTACCAGATGAACCAACTTGACCTAGAGAGAACTCAGGAAAACCTGACAATTACTGACGTAAAACGTGTTACACGATCCTCATGGTTCACAACTGAAAGCGAATTCGAGATCAGCGTAGGAAGCAGGCTAAGCGGCACTTTCACGGACACAAAAGCCTTGAGCGGTTCCTATGAAACCTTCAGCGAGGCAACAGACATTTGTCGACTCGAGATTAGCAACAATATCACAATGGATTTGCCCACATACCCAATGCGCCACATACAAAGTATAGAGATACTGACCAAATATAACGTTACAGAAAATAGCGAAAAATGGTTCCTCAGAGCATACAATTGGACCGCAACAAGCTTCGGCGATGCAGGCTTCAACAACACCGATGGAAGCCAACCGGTGCAAAACGAGTGGAATGAGTATTCAGTAAGCATCCTTGATGAGTGGGCGGATTACGTTAACTCCAAAGGTGCCCTGCTTGTGCAGTTCTCCGATGAAGGAACAAGCGCAAACCAGACTCTAATGCAAATAGACTTCTTCAGCGTAAGAGCGATAATTGATGGCGCACAGTTTGATCTGAAAAACTCCAGCCCTATGACAACGCACATAGTCGCTACATGGATCATCAACTCAACAAACCATCAACGCTACAGCGCCAGCTTCTTCATCAACTCGGGAGAAGAGGCGACCTATCTTCGCACGGATATCAAATTGCCCCAAGACAAGTTCATTGCCAAAATCGTGACCGAGAAAGGCAACATCGTAGTTTACTCTTGAACCGGATTCTCATCTCTTGATTTTCTCTTTCAAAACACTTATCGCTTCTTTCTGGGTTACAGCCTCTATCACTTGGATATTGTATAACTCCGCCATTTTCTTCCCATTCTCGCTCATTTTCGGAATCGAGATCAAATACGCGCTATCGGGCGAAACATCAAAGATCTTTGCGAACAAGGCTATCACGGGCTGCTCAGACACAGCGTTCTCAGTCGACGCTGCCAAGTCGATAACCGTCACTTTTCGAGTGCCCGCTCCTTTGTAAGCAACTATATCAAATGTATGATTCGCTCCGGACTTGCCTTTCAGGAAAGCAGGACTTTCAACTTCAAATCCATTTTCCGCAAGAAACTCCTTTATAGGAGCAATTAATACCCAGCCTACAGTAGCTTCCTCTTTCACTTCCTCTCTCAAAGTGTAAACGTAAACATCACTGATTTTCGCATCTTCAAACGTGAAGTCTGAGTGGCAGACCCTACAGAAATGTGCAGGGACAGGAATATCAAAACTCTTGCTACAGTCCTTGCAGTTGCACCATATTCCGGCTCGTCTGTAATCAAGATCAGGTTTTCTCAGTTCTTCATGGCATTTTGGACAAACAAGCTTGCTTGCCCTGTGAAAGTTCTCTTCGACATCCATGTATCCGCACTTAACGTGCTCAATCAGAGAACTTTTCTGAATGTTGAACGACTTGCAGTACGGACAGCAATAGCGAATAGAGATGTTTACGGAACCGCACTTGGGACAGTAGACAATCTTGTCGTAAAGTCTCCTATCCAGAATCCCTGCCTCACAAAGCTTATTCAGAAAAACCTCGGCACTCGAAGCATCACCTGCAATCGGCTCAACAGGAGGGTAATGATAGCCGAGTGCTGCGTCGTAAACAGGCTCAAGCTCACCGATTTCGCCACTCAGAAATTTGCTTAAGAGGATTTGTGTATCTCGCTCCTTGTAGAGCTCGGTCCTTTCCATTTTGCCTGTTTTCTGCATTTATTTCCCAGACTGTTCACTAGTTACAATGTATTTGATATGTCCTGAGCATGAGTATTTAACGGCTTTGAGAGATGGTAGAAATTCTACACCAATCCGTTTAAGCCTTTCGAGAAAAGTTTTTAAAATCTCGTTCCTGGGTTGGTTTTGAGAAAGTGGGTTCGAATGAGTTCGCGGCAGAAACATGTGATAAACTGTCCGAAATGCGGCTTCGCGTTTGACATATCGTATGGCAGGGTTTTTGCATGTTCTGGGTGTCCATCCTCTGTCCAATGCCAGATGGCTAAATGCCCAAAATGCGGACACGAATTTCCATTGTGACAAGACTAAATACGAATGCAAGCAACATCACCTAGACTCTCATTTTCGGTCTTAGCTTACAGAGTTCGTCTCCAGCAGCTGCGCATTCCACTTCGGTTTTCGATAACGTACCTTGAACATCTCTTAGGAGTATACAGATCCCGTGAATGCCGTGTTGTGGCTTGGCCTCAACCGGCAAGAGAGCCCTCTTCGAAACATACTCTGACATAGGTAGGCACGTCCGCACTAATCTAGACATGCTATTTCTCAGTGTAATAAAGAGTTTAAGGCTTAGAGATTAGGAGACAAAATCAATACACCATGTACACAGTCACATTTTTTAGTAGGAACACTCATATTCCAACTGCAACGCAAAACAATGAAAGCAAGATCAACGGTGAAACGGATGCCAACTCAACCTCCCGAAAAACGACCTATTACTCGCTGGCCAGCATTAAAAGGGGCGGCGAAGGCGCTCTTGTTCCTGGCAATAGCAATACTTGCAGAGTACCTCACGATTTCTTATGCCATAAGTCTGGGACTCAAGGATGAAACACCCTTACAGAGTAACTTCAAGATTCCCGGAACCGAATGGACATTTTCAATAACGATTAGCCCGTTGTTCCATTTGATTCCGATAGCAGTCATAGTCTCGCTCATAGCAAGTTGGACTTACTTATCAAGGCGCATAGTCGTGAGACCTCAAGCTGTTCTGAGGGGAAAAGTCGGACCTGTTTCAAGACAAGTGAAGAAGTCAAAAGTAGACAGATTCTTTAGCAAGATAAGTTCTGCCTTATCCAGAAATAGGGTTATTACGTATTTGGGGCGAAAAATACGTTCCACAAGGTCAACCGTCAGAAGCGCCTTGGCGATTCTCTTTGTCTTCTTGTTGTTCACACTTGTAGCGTCTCTACTGACCTATCCAGAACTGATCTATTTGAGCATAGTAAATGCTTATAGAGGCAGTCCTTCATTGCTTGGCTTCGTGAAAGGTGTCTCAAACGCTCTGTCACCTATTGGACAGATTTTCGCGTCCGCAAACACTGCCTTGCTGGGAGCCTCCCCTGGGTTCAGAGATTTTGCCTCAGGTTTCGGTGGGCTGATAAGACCATTGGCGGATCTGGACAATGTCGGAAAATATTTGATCATCCAGAATGCCGCGGCTTGGACCTCAGGCTTGGCAGCCCTGTTTTATGGTGAATATCGGGGCCAACGTTACAGAGTTAAGAAGTAACCGAATCTGGGGGCTTTGATGGCTGACCACACACGGTTTGGTCCAGCCGGCGTTCCTCCGACTTTTGCCAAGATGAAAGCATCTTTGGCTGATGTCCCCAGGCTTCTGCGCGAAGAAGGGTTGGATGCCTTTGAGTATGAAGCTATCTATTGGGGTGGAAAACCACAGGTCAAAAGGGAACACGCTGAAGAGCTAGGCTTGCAAGCTAAGGAGAATGATGTTCTGTTAAGTATGCATGGCTCATATTTTGTGAATCTATGCGGCAAGAAGGGCGTTGTCGAAGCTAGCAAGAAACGCTTGATTGCATGTGCAACAGCCGCGCAATGGATGGATGCATACGTTTTGGTTTTTCATTGTGGTTATTACGGCAGGAAAACACGCGCAGAGACACTCGCGTTTTGTGCGAACGTTCTAAGAGAAGTTGTTGAAACCATGGGAAGACTAGGTATCAAAAACGTTAGACTCGGCCCCGAAGTTTCAGGCAAACCTTCGCAGTTTGGAAGTTTAGATGAGATATTGGGCATATGCGAAACAGTTGAAAAAACACAGCTAGTAATCGATTGGGCACATCTACACGCTAGAGACAAAGGGCGTTTCAAAACCGTCGAGGATTTTCAGGGAATCGTTGAAAAAATCGAGGACCAACTTGGCACAGAAGCGGTCAGGAATATGCATTGTCACTTTACCAAGATCGAGTTCACGGACAAGGGCGAAAGACGCCATCGCACACTAGGCGAAAAGGAGTATGGACCAGATTTTGCGATGCTTGCCAAGGTCGTAGCTGAGTTTAAGCTAAGACCCGTCATTATAAGCGAAAGCCCACTTTTGGACATTGACGCCATCAAAATGCGCGAAATTCTTCAAAAAGAACTTGGGAACTGACGCGAAGCCCTTGTGCGATATGTTTTTTATGCAGTCTCGCAGTGCTGTTTATGGGTATATGTTTTGGTGCGGCTTAAAGGATTTCAAAAACTAACATCTGTCGAAGAAGCGCAAAGATTGTTCTCCAATGCAGTACACGTTGGAAAAACCAAAACCGTTCGAACTTCTTTAGATTCGGCTTTGTCTCGGATCCTGGTCGAGGACATCGTGGCACCGAATGATTTGCCAAGGTTTGATAGATCTGCTGTTGATGGTTACGCTGTTGGAGCTAAAGATACTGCTAGGGCTTCACAGTTCAAACCAAGAATCCTGCAGATTACTGAGGAGAACCAAGTAAGCAATAAGCAAGCAAGGCAGGTTTGGACGGGAAGCCCTGTGCCTGAAGGCGCAAATGCAGTTGTGATGCTAGAAGACACCAAACAGACCGAGGACGGAATTGAAGTCTGGACAGCAGTCACGCCTAGTGAGAATGTTTCCAAGAGGGGAGAGGACATCGCAAAAGGAGAAGTCGCCCTTGAAGCTGGAACTCGCTTGATGCCTCATCATCTGAGTTTGATAGCTGCATTAGGAATCGTCGAAGTCAAAGTCTTTGAGAAGCCAAGAATCGGCATTCTGACCACCGGCGATGAGCTAGTAGAGGTTGGTGCCAAACCGACCAGAGACCAAATCCTCGACGCAAACAAGCACGCTCTATCAGCCATGTGTCGAGAGCTGGGTGCAGAGCCAAGCGATCTGGGCATCGCAAAAGATGATGCTAATGAGATCCTGGGAAAATTGAGGTTGGGACTCGAAAGGACTGATGCTGTGCTAACGAGTGGTGGGACAAGTGTTGGAGGGTCTGATCTTGTCCCAGAGATCATTGGTAAGTTGGGTAAGCCAGGCGTGATTGTCCATGGTGTTGCCATGCGACCAGCAATGCCAACAGCGTTAGCCGTTGCTGAAAGAAAACCAATAATAGTTCTCCCTGGCAACCCCGTCGCGGCAATGATAGGCTTCGAGGTCTTCGCCAGACCACTGATCTGCAGAATGCTAGGACTGAAGAACGAAGAGCATAGACCGATTGTCGAAGCAAGAATGGCCAGAAAGGTTGCAACGAGCCTTGGAAGGAAGACTTTTGTTCGTGTCTTCGTTCGCCCCCATAATAGTGAATTTCTGGCGGATCCTATAAGTGCTCGAGGTTCAGGCTTGATTTCGACCATGACCAAGGCTAATGGCTACGTTATTGTTCCCGATAACCGTGAGGGCCTTATGGAAAACGAGTGTGTCTCAGTTCATCTATTCGACAGCTTGAAATGGATTGATGAAAATGTTTAGAGAACTCATGACACTAGATGAAGCCAAGCAGGTCATTCAACGACATTTTGAGCCAAGAACTTCAAGTGTGGAGACGGTTCCGCTTTTGGAAGCTTATGATCGTGTTCTAGCTGAAAATGTCGTCTCTGCTTTGAACATTCCGCCCTTCAATCGTTCAACTGTTGACGGGTACGCCGTCAAAGCCGAGGACACGTTTGGTGCGGATGAGAACAAGCCAATCAAGCTAAAGATCTCAGGCACAGTAAGCATTGGGAAACCGCCAATGACCCGTGTTAAGCAAGGAATGGCGGCTGGAATCGTCACTGGCGCCCCGATGCCTGATGGTGCCGACGCCGTTGTGATGATAGAGTACGCAGAAGCGAAGAAGGATGACGTTTATGTCTACAGCACAGTAACCAAAGATGAAAACGTCATGATGGCAGGAGCTGACCTTCAGAAGGGCGAAACGGTCCTGAAAGCCGGACAATTATTGGGTTCGCGGGAGATCGGTGTTCTAGCCGCAATTGGCTCAGCAAAGGCCAAGGTTCGTGCGGATCCGCGGGTCGCGGTTCTCTCAACAGGCTCAGAAATCACTGAGCCAGGCAGAAAGCTAGCTTCTGGAAGAATTTATGATATTAACGCTTATAGTCTGAGTACAGCGGTTTTGGAAAACGGAGGCAAACCAGTCTATTTGGGTGTCTTGGAAGATGACATTCCCGGACTGCAGAAAATATTGAGACAAGCCTTGGCGTCAGCAGACTTGGTCATAACTTCTGGCGGAGTCTCGGTGGGCCCGAAAGATGTCATGCCCAAAGTGTTAAATACGCTTGGAAAACCAGGCGTGATAGTTTGCGGCATCGCGATCAAACCTGGAAAACCAGTAACCGTGGCTTTGATTGACAGGAAGCTGGTTTTCTCACTTCCTGGTCACCCAGCCTCCGCATTATTGGTTTTTCATCTCCTCGTCAGTCCGATTATTCGACAAATGGCTGGTAGAACACTTGAAAAGCCTCCTAAAGTGAAGGCCTACGCAAGTATGAGAATATTCGCAGCTAAGGGCAGACGTACATTCATAACGGTCAAGCTCAAGCGCGACGGGTCGAAGCGACTTGTGGCGGAACCTGTTCCTACAGGACTGTCTGGCGCCATAACGACTTTGGCAAAGGCTGATGGATACTTGGAAATAGCCGAAAACAAGCAGTTCATTGATGCAGACGAGGAGGTCACAGTGCAGCTTTTTCATGATTTGAGAAGCATTTAGTTATGCGCGCATCTGATTTGGAACGTTAGCTTTTGAGGGTGTGCCTTTTCGGCACAACATAAGCCGTGAAAATCACGGTTAGAACTAAATAGGCAATCATTATTGTGGCCCGAATGACGTTAGCCCAGACTACGTAGTAGAACTCGTAGAGGGTGAACGTCGTCACCATGAAGAACAGTATCACGATGAACCAGATTGCCCAGTTTCGCTTCATGAACAAGCCGTAGGCAGTTATCAAGCTGAAAATGCCAAGAATACCAATGTGCGGCGGAAAATCAGTTAAGGGCAAGAAGACAAAGCAGACTATCCCAACGATTGCGTAGAAAAGAGAAGACGCAAACATTCCCTTGTTTTCAATCTTGAATCTGGATTCCTTTGACATTTTCTGCTCGCCTTTAAACGTAATGCATTGACAGCAATGCTAATAAATTTAGTGTTTAAGAGGTTTTATCATCCCATACCTGAATATTCTGAAGCCAAGCCTCTGGTACAGCTTCACGGCTGACCCATTTTCCGATAGCACAATAAGCCTGACAGCCTTCACATCTTCTGCCTGCATCTTGTTCATGCATTCAATCATGAGTTTCTTGCCTATGCTTTTTCCACGGAATTCAGGCAACACATACACGTCGTTTATTGCGCCTATCAGCTCAGCAACATCAAGGGGATAGTCGCGAAAGATGGTCGCATAGGCAAATCCGACAACTTTGCCTTCACTTTTTGCGACAAGCAAGAAGCTTTTTCCGCCGGTCAAGCTTTCACGGACGAAATTAGCCCATCGATCGGCATTTGCTTCCGAAGGCATAGTGTAATGCTCAACTTCGAACATCTCTAGTGCTAAAGCTAGCCATAACTGCTTCAAAGTCTTATCAATGTCTTCAACTCGACAAAGGTGAACTTCGATTTCGTTAGCCATAGGTTCACGCTAAGTTAGAACATCGCACCTCATGGGATAAAAATGAATCCGTTTTGGCAAGCACCAGCCTCATTTTTGCTTACCGCTCTTAGGTAGGGATTATCAATGCAAAGAAGAGCGAAAGAGTTTAGAGCTTACTCGAGGAATAAGGCTCATCAAAAGATAGGAGAAATAACTAATGAGCTGTAAAGAACTTTACACGTCACAGCCAAATGTTTTCGGGGGTCTTCAAAAACCTTTTGAGAAGGCAGATTATGCAATTTTGGGCGTCCCGTTCGATGCCACCAGTACCTATCGAACTGGAGCAAGATTCGGTCCAAACGCGATTCGGCAAGCGTCGCTTAACATTGAGACTTACAGTTTTCGCACAGGTCTAGACGTGGAGAACCTGAGACTGCATGATCTGGGCGATTTACACATAGCGACTGACACGAAAGAAACACTGAGAATGCTGGAGCTTGTCATCAAAGACATTCTGGAAGCGGGCAAGATTCCGGTGACTATTGGCGGCGAACACACAATCACGTTAGGCATCATGAAAGGTTTGGCGGCCAAAGCCTCAAAAACCGCTATCGTTAGCTTCGATGCGCACTTCGACTTGCGCGACGAGTTCCTAGGACTGAAACTCTCACACACGACCTTCATGCGCAGAATAAATGAAGAGGTGAAACCAGCGAGAATAGTTGAAGTCGGCACAAGAGCTGTATGTAAGGAGGAACTAGCCTATGCGAAGAAGGCAGGCATAGAATTCTTCACTTCTCAGCAGATTCTGAAGGAGGGAAGCGAGAATACCGCAAAGCAGCTTAGGAAGAAATTGGCTGACTATAGGCGCGTTTACTTGTCTGTTGATATGGATGTGCTTGACCCTGCATACGTTCCAGCCGCGCAGAATCCAGAAGCAGAGGGCATAGATATGCATAACCTGCTAAACATTATCAAAAGCGTATGCGACGAACGCGTGATAGGCTTTGACGTTCTCGAGATTGCGCCGAACTATGACCAAGGAGTTTCGGCTGTTCAAGCGGCAAAAGTGATTTTCGAGATGTTATGTTATCTAGAAAAATCGCGGAAAGCGTAGCTACAATGGATGAAATAGAAACGTATTATGATGAGCGATCGAAAGGCTATGACGAGATATTTGGTATCTTGATTTTCAGGGTTTTGGATACGATTACGTGGAAGTATCTTGCGCCTTACGTCCCAACGAACCCTGATGCATTGGTTCTTGACGCAGGTGGTGGCACAGGCCGGTGGACAGTTCTGATCGCAGGAAAAGGCTGTAAGGTCGTTTTGATTGATGCTTCAGAAGGAATGTTGAAAATCGCCGCAAAGAAAATCGGGGAAGAAGGGTTGCGACGGAAAATCATCATAAAGAAAGGCGACATTACGCAAACGGGTTATGCAAACGAAACCTTTGACATGATCTTCTCTGAGCAGACCTTTTTCCTTTTCAAGGAACCTGATGTTCTCTTGAAGGAATTGTACCGAGTGTTAAAGAAGAAAGGTCGATTGGTTATTTCAGCTCACAACCGTTATGTGCAATCCTTGGCTTCACTTTCTGAAAACCCGACCTTGGATGATGTGGACAACGCTTGCAAATTGTGGCTACGCGAGAGATACAGTTGTATGACTGTGGAGGGCAAGGTGAAAATCTACACGTGGACTCCTGGCGAGTTCCGAGAAATGCTGGAGAGAAACGGGTTTCACGTAGAGAAGATCATGGGCAAGGGGATGACTATGCCTTTAAGAATTTCAAAGGACATGTTTATGAAAAAAGAATACTCTGGGGATTTGTTTAACAGAATACTCCAGCTCGAGCTTCCCCTATGTGAGAGACCAGACGCGTTGGCGCTAGCTGGGCATTTGCAGGCAATAGTCTACAAACCCTAGTGATATCAGATTTTGCTTCTTGACAATTTTGCAATAAAGAAGCCATTACAATGGTGAATGTGCGGAAAAAGTCTTTGGCATTTTTCCAAGCCCCTTAGGCCCGACGAGCCAATTTTCGGAGACATCTCTTCTAGCGAAAATTCCGAATGCCACTTCAGAAAACGCTCAATCTGCATTTCGTTCTCTTCAACAGTCATGCTACATGTGGAATAAACTAGCGTGCCGCCTGATTTCACATTCTCTGCACAGTTGTTCAGCATCTGCCACTGGAGTCCAGCCATGCTTTCAATGGAGCGGGGAGTAAGCCTCCACTTGTCAGAGGGCAACTTTCCAAAGCTGCCCGTACTTGTGCATGGCGGATCCAAAACAAGAACGTCAGCTTGCGGAACAAAAGGTAACGGACGACATGCGTCAGCAATTATTGGCTCGGCAATCTCGACACCCATCCTCCTAATTTCATCTTGCCACACACGCGTTCTCCGCTTGGAAAAATCCAGCGAATAAATGGTACCTTTGTTCTGCATCAACTGAGCCAAATAGGTCGTCTTGGCTCCTGGTGAAGCGCAAACGTCTAAAACTATCATGTCTGGGTGTGGGTCTGCAGTTTCTGCCGCGAAGCAGCTTGCTTTGTCTTGAACGTAGAATAAGCCTTCTTCGTAGCTTGTGGTCCTAGTCAAAGGCTGCTTCGAACCTAAGAGCGTGTACACGTACCTTAAGCCCTCGACCCTTTCAATCTTGATTCCGTCCGCGGTGAGTCTTCTGAGAATATCTTCATCATTCAGCTTGAGCGTATTTATGCGAATGTACGTGGGCGGTTGTTGTTTGTCCGCTTCTAAGATAGCCATGGTTTCGCTTCTGCCGAAAAGCTTGAAGCAATATTTCACGAACCACGGTGGATGAAAAGTTTGAAGCCCGATCCTCTGCTCGTCGCCCACGCCTTCAAAGACCACTTCTGCTTTCTGGACAAGCAAGAAACCGAGAAACGACTCAACTTCCTGTAGTGCCTTCCAGCCCAGAATCGAACGCGCCAGTCTCACTACGAGCTCGGCCTCTTTGACGTCAGCTCTTGCCCAATTCTTGGCTATTCGCATATGATAGATGTAAAGCCGCAAGAATGCTTGGATGCCCAAGTCGAACTCGTCCATCTTGCGTGGTTTCAACGTATTGTTGATGAATTTGTCAATGAAATTTTGCCTTCTCACGGTTTCAGAAACGAGCCGATGCGCCAATCTCGTTGCGTTAGCATCGCTGATGTCAAGCTGCTCTAGGACTCTCGCCAAAGCCAAGTGCTCGCTCAACTTCTGCATCTGCATCCAGCTTAGGGTTTCAATCGCAAGCGTCCAAGCGTCTCTAAGCAATGCCTTATCACATACCTGTTGACAAACAGAAAGATGTAGCTAAGATTAAAGACATTCCCCTTATGGCGAGCGTACGTACAGGTATTGCGTGGAACAAGGGATAAATATGATGATGCACTAGTTAATGAGCTGGGTGCCGACCAATGGGGTATTCAGAAACAGAACCCTAAACGAATTTTAAAACCTAGAGAACACTCTCTAGACTCCGTGAATGTTTTAGAGAAAGAAAATAAAGAAAAGACGGAGCTTTCAGACGCAGACCATCGAGTTCTAGGGCAACAACTGGACTTGTTTTCGATAAGCGAGGACGTAGGCGTGGGCTTAGTTCTATGGCATCCTAATGGAACAGTAGTTCGCAACATAATCAGAGACTATTGGGAAAAAGAGCACTTGAAAAAAGGCTATCAACTGGTTTGCACACCTCACATCGCAAGAGAAGAGCTATGGAAAATCTCAGGGCATCTAGACTACTACAAAGATAACATGTACATTTTCAACAAAGACGGAGAAGACCACGTTGTAAAACCCATGAACTGCCCTTTCCACATACAGATCTACAAGGCTCAGCCTAGAAGCTACAGGGAAATGCCAATGAGATATGCCGAATGGGGAACAGTCTATAGATACGAACGCTCAGGCGCGTTACATGGACTAATGCGAGTTAGAGGGTTCACACAGGACGACGCACACATTTTCTGCACACAAGATCAGGTCGAACAAGAAATTCTTAGCTTGCTGGACTTTGCGAAACATTTGCTGCAAAGATTCGACTTCAAGAAATATCAAGCGTACCTTTCAACCAGAGATCCCAAACAACCTGAAAAGTACATGGGCTCAGAACGCAAATGGAAACTTTCTCAGATCGTCTTGACACAAGCGCTGAAGAAGAAAAGTATACCATTCAAGGAAATGCCGGACGAAGCAGTATTCTACGGCCCGAAAATCGACCTCAACATAGTCGACGATTCAGGTAGGCAATGGCAGTGCACGACCATACAGTTCGACTTCAACCTGCCCAGACGCTTCAACATCGCATACGTGGGCGCAGACGGAAAAGAACACGAAGTAGTAATGATTCACCGAACCTTGCTCGGTTCTGTTGAACGTTTCTTCGCTATATTAATAGAGCATTGCAAAGGAAACTTGCCGGCGTGGCTGGCACCAATACAAGTTAAAGTCTTACCCATTAGTAGCGATTGCATAGAATATGCTGAAATGGTTCACAGAAAGCTCCAAGCATCTGGAATCAGATCAGAATTAGACAAAGATGTTTCGACGATCAGCTACAAGATAAGACGTGCAGAGCTTCAGAAGATCCCGTATATGGCAATCTGCGGTGAGCGTGAAGCCAAATCTGAAAAAATAGCTGTCAGAAAACACGGAACTGGAAACATGGGCACACTTGCGATCCGAGAGCTCGTCAAAGTCATTAAAAAGCAGCATAAATGAAAATTCGGACCAAAAAAGGAAAGCAAGCACACTATATTTCTCCTTTTTTGTTCGGTAGACACACAGATTCCATTCTTGGAGGTGTCTGCTCCAAGTCCTCCGCTAACACTTGAATAGTAAGCTCAAAATGATGCAGAAGACTACACCCCACACAGCATTCTCAGAGACGTTAGCAAGAGATTTTAACCTAACCGCTTCATAAGGCTAGTTAGAGTCAAGGCAAAATGGCACAACAGCGCTTGGATCAATTGCTTTCTGCGACAAACACCAAACCTCTGGCGAAAATCGAAGCGGAAGCCCCGAACAAGACGAAACCTCAAGCAAGACAAGAAGACAAAAAGCATGTTTTTCCCCCGTTTGCCTCAGAAAACCTTCCGCCGTCATATTTCGTATCCGCAGGTTACGATGGGCAAGCCAAGAAAGCCTTGCTCAAACTCTACGAACCCGTTTCAGGCGAAATCTATTTTTGGCTTGACAACACAGGTCACAAACCTTACTGCTTGACCAACCTCTCACCATACGAACTCGAAAAACTGGATGGCGTCATGAAACACCCTGGGTTTGATCGGTTCGAGTTAGTGGAGAAGTTTGATCCCCTATTGAACAAAAGCGTGAAAGTGACTGAGGTGATCACGAACGATCCATTGGCCATCGGCGGACGCCCATCAGGATGCATCAGAGACATTATCCCTTACGACTATCCGAAAGTCGCCGAAACTCCGATCACTCCTGAGGACATCAAAGTTTGGGAATCCAAGATCAAGTACTATCAATCATACATTTATGATAGGAACCTTTCGCCCGGGATGATCTACGAGGTCAAAGATGGTAATCTAGTCGCGAAAGGTTTGAGCGAAGCGGAGAAAATGGTAACGCAGATAAAATCTATCTTCAAGGAAGCAACCCCCGAGGAAATGGAGTTCATTGAAGAATGGGCTAGATTGTTGGAATATCCAGCCCCGAAGTTTCGCCGAGTAGCCCTAGACATAGAAGTTCTCGCTCCTATCCCAACGAGGGTACCTGATCCGCGTGAAGCAGCTTACCAAGTTGTGGCTGTTTCCTTTTATAGTTCGGATGGAATGCAGAAAGTTCTGCTTCTTGAGCGCGAAGGTGCACGGGAAGGGATGGAGCACTTGCCTGCTGATGTGCAAATCGAGTATCTCGACACAGAAGACAAGCTGATAAGAGCAGTCTTCGACGTTTTGCGGACTTACCCTTTCATCTTGACATTCAATGGCGACGACTTCGACCTGCGCTATCTGGCGCATAGAGCATTGAATCTAGGCTTCAGGCGAAGTGAAATCCCAATAGAAGTCGGTAAACGTTCCTGTGCGCTAGCCTATGGCGTTCACATTGATTTGTACAAGTTCTTCTTCAATCGTTCAATACAGATCTATGCCTTCAACAACCGCTACCGAGACGTGACGCTCGATGACGTTGGCAAAGCCCTGATCGGAGAGGAAAAAGTCAAGTGGGGCAAGCCCCTCAGCGAATTAACCTACACAGAACTCGCCAAATACTGTTTCAGAGACTCGGAGATTACCTTCAAACTTACCAGCTTCGAAGACGAGCTGACCATGAAACTAATTCTGGTTCTGGCCAGAATCAGCTGCATGCCAATGGACGACGTAAGCCGCCAAGGCGTATCCCGCTGGATAAGAAACTTCCTGCAACGCGAACACCGCAAGAGAAACATGCTCATCCCAGATCCCGCAGACATTCTCGCGATAAAGGGCAAAACCTCGACCAAGGCCATTATCAAAGGCAAGAAGTACAAAGGAGCAATAGTAGTCGAGCCGACGCCCGGCGTGCACTTCAACGTAGCCGTTATGGACTTTCCAAGCCTATACCCTTCCATAATGAAAGTCTGGAATCTGGGCTATCAGTCCATCTTGTGCCCGCATCCAGAGTGCAAAACCAACGTTATTCCTGACACAGCAAGCTGGGTCTGTACCAAGAAACGAGCACTTGAAAGCCTACTAATTGGTTCTCTCCGAGATCTGCGAGTGATGTGGTACAAGACTAGATCCAAAGACAAAACCTTGCCTGCTGAACTGCGAAGCTGGTACAACATAACGCAGGGAGCGCTTAAGGTGATTTTGAACGCAAGCTACGGAGTTTTTGGAGCCGAAAGCTTTGACCTCTATTGCCCACCTGTGGCTGAGGCGACAGCAGCCATTGGAAGACATTCCATAACCCAAATACTCAACAAAGCCGAACAACTCGGTATCCAAGTGCTCTACGGCGACACTGACAGCCTCTTCCTCAAGAACCCCTCAAAACAGCAGACAGAGGAACTGGTTCACTGGACAGAGCACGAGTTGAAAATGGGACTGGATGTAGACAAGGTGTACAGGTACGCGGTTTTCAGTTCACGCAAGAAGAACTATCTTGGCGTCTACGAAGGCGGGGCAGTTGACGTCAAGGGATTGACGGGCAAGAAGAAGCATATTCCGATCTTTATCAAGAAAGCCTTTGACGAGATGAAAGAAAGCTTGGCAAAGGTGAAAACTCCAGCGGACTTTGAAAACGCCAAAAAGGAAATTGCACAAATCGTTCGAGATCGCTACATGCGACTGAAAAGAAGAGAATGGGAACGCATGGATGAATTGGCATTCAACGTGGTTCTTGGTGAAGAGTTGGACAGCTATAGAAAAACGACTCCGCAACATGTAAGAGCTGCAAGAATGCTGAAAGATAATGGAACGGAAATGAGAGCTGGCGACCTCATAAGCTTCGTGAAGACCGCCAAGGAGCCGCACGTGAAACCCGTTGAGCTTGCAACGAAAAACGAAGTTGACGTCGATAAGTACATAGCTTATTTGCATTCAACCTTCGACCAAGTTCTAGACGCCTTGGGCTTGGACTTCGATGAGATAATAGGATTGACAAAACTGGAAAGATTCCTAGGCTAGACGCCTTGGGGCGACGACTTTCAGTCCGTGAGACTTCAATGGTTCTAAGATGCTGGGTCTTCTAAGTATTGTAAGTATCAGGTACCCGATTCCTGCTATTGCAATCATGCTGCTGATCGTTATGCTGATCATCATAGCAATCCAAGCTGGCAGAGTGTTCAGCACTTCTGGAGGGGTGAAGTTGAACACTAGTGAGAGGTAGCCCCCTACGATAAGGCCAATAGGCAAGGCTCCTACGAGGCATGCTATGAAAAGACGCTTTCTCAAGACGAAGATTAGGATCGCAGCGATCAGATTGGCGATAGGCCCGAAGATTATGTCATGAGTCCCGAGGAAATAGTAGGTGTTAGTCAAAAAGCATCCCAAGGTCACTCCAGCAATCACGGGCAAACCAAGCAAAGCGGAAAGAGCAATTAGGCAATCAGCAACTCTCAACTGAACAGGTCCATAGATGGTGGGGTTGCCGACAGAAACCATTTGAACAATGTTGATCGTGACGTATAAAGCTGCAAAAACTGCCGTCAAAGCTGCGTCTCTGCTGTCAAGTTTCATTCTTTCACCTCCTACTCCGGGGTTTGTAATGGCGGAACGGGTGGAGGCCCACTCACCCGCCAAACAGAACAGTATGCACACAATTCTAGGCTATTAAATCTTGCTCCAGAATCACTTAGCAGGGGCTGTTGCTTCGCTTTTTTCTTCCTTTCCTGCTTCTGTTTTGCCAGCAGATGTTTCACTAGTCTCAGTCCGTTCCGCATGCAATTCCTCGCCAACGCCCTGAACTGCGACTTCTGGTTGATGAGAACCCAGCAGATCTTGCGGTGGAGGAGGAGTGTTTAATACTGTGGACATAAGGTACATTGCGGTAAATGCATATTGGTAGACCCTTGGGAGCAAATGTGGGACTTTAGTTTCAGGGTCGACCTCAAGCATCCTGCGTATGTCTTCGTCTTTGCCTGCTAAAGTGGCCACGCCTTCTATCTCAAATCGAACAATGCTCGGCTTGGTGGATAGAAGCAGTCCGAAGCCAACTACTATCAGTTGGCTCTTACGTTCGCGTTCTTCCAGCTTGACCTTTAGATCAAAGTTGACAGTCCCAGTCGTGCTTTTGACTTCCAGTCTGGTCGCTAACAAGCTGGTGAGTTCTATCTTGACTGATACATTAGGAACGTAAGTATCTGGGCAAATATTCGATTCCTCACGTTAACGAACGGTATGGCGAGTTGGCTTCTTGACCTCCGTAGCTAAGCCTCATCCTGACCAACTTTTGGCTTTTGTGTGTAGCATTAGTCTATGCACACTGTCCTGCACAAGACTATTGGACGGTTGCTAAGAAAACCATTGGATAAGCAAAGCGATAGAAGTTGAGACCGCCACCAGAACAGAAATCACCACGACAACTTGGCGTTCCGTTAGGCGGCGGTGATAAGTGATTGCAGTGACCAAGCTTCTTATGTGATCTGAAGAGAGCTTTTCGCCATCAAAAGTCGCGCTTGCTTTTGTTCTGTAAAAGAAGTAAGTCAGCAGAATCAATGATGAATTGAATACATATGGCAGAACTGAAATTACAAGATCAGATTTCAGATCTGAAATGACTGCGAAAGCAGCTAGAGTCATTCCTATTGCGAAAGATCCGGTGTTGCCAACAAAGATCTTGCCTCCAAAGTTTAGTGCTGCGAGGAAAAGCCATACGGCTAATGGACCATATAACAGCATAGCGTAGGGTCCCGAAATAGCCGCCAGTCCGAACAAGACTATCGCTGGGCAGACAGTCTCCAACCCGTTCAGTCCGCCCAGCTGGTTTACAGTGTTAGTGATTATAGTCACGAGCAATGGGATTATCAGGAAATAGTAGTATTCGCCGAGCTGCAATGTTCCGAGAAAAGGAATCGAGATTGAAGTACGCAAAGCGAGTTTAGAGGCTAATGACACGAGCGGTATGGCAGCTATTATGGGAAGAAGTGCCTTATACCGCCACCTGACATCAATCCAGTCGTCCAGCAAACCCATGAAGCCGCCGAATAGGATACAAACGGCTAAGGTCAGTGGAGGAGAGACACCGTTTGATACGTCAATTACATCGAAGAAGTATATGAGAAAAAGGTAGGCGGTGCTGGCTAACACGTAGAAGACGCCCAGACCGTTTGGAACTAAAGGCTTGTTTGGTTTATGTTGGTCTGGGACTTTCGGAAACAAGGTAAGTCGCCTCTACCGGCTATTGTACTTTTGCCAGTCGATTTCGTATAGGCAAACTAACGGAACTATGCCGCCGTATTTGTTGCCTGAGTCGTTTGGAGACAAATCCAACCCGGCAATGTAGGCTGGTTTGAAGTATTCGGGAGAACTCACGTAATCAGAGTCTGTGCTCCCAGGTAACTGGTTCAGCATCCACAGGTGTTTTGCATCACTCATCAGCTTGTAGATCGTCGTGTTTTTCCCGAAGTCATTCCAAGTCCATTGGTTGTCAGTGTAGTTTCCAAATTTGGTCTCATCTTCCCATGCAGTCGAGTTATCGAGCAGCCCGTTGTCCATAAACCGCTTGTAGGCTTTGCCTGAAATACGCGCCATCCACATCCATTTTCCTTCGTCTCCGTAGCCCTGAAATGCTCCAGTGTCAGCTCTCAGCGTTGTGAATACCAAGATGTACTTTGCATTGTAGTTGGATAGCATTTTCACTGCTTGCGTCTCGTTAGCCATGAACGTGAACCCTATGTTCTCGATCTGAGTTCCATTTATCGTTGCGTTGTCTGCAAGTGACGTTACATTGCCCAGCATCGTAAGCCAGTATCCGTAATCCCACCAGCTACAAACGACGATGTGCGAATCCTGCATGTCGTTCAGGTATTTCAACATGTCCAACCATTCTCGGACTGGCTCGTTAGGAGCTATCGGGAGACTACCGGCGGTTATTGTCACCGGAGCATAAGCTTGTAGATAGACTTTCGGCATACCACCTGATTGGGGTGAGACGGCAAAGTTGGTCATCAGAATTAGGAATATCAGAAAGACCGCGATTCCACTGTATTCCTTTCCAACATGCTCTAGGCCCAGCTTCTTTTTCGTGATGATTTTGGGTTCTTCTCTGAGCAATGTGAAGAACGGCTTCAATATGCCTACGGTTCCAAGGGCCGCTAGTAGACTGAAGGCTGGAGCCATCAGAACCAGCAGACGCACCATTGAACTAGCAAAGTAGAGCGATGTTAGTCCAAAGAGCAGAAGGAACAGGTTTCTGTTGGTCAGGTTTCTCGCGACGAAGTATAGGCCGGCTATGAAGAAGATTATGCCGATTCCAATATCGTAGTAAATAGAACTCCAAGAGGAAATTCTGTGCTCAGCTACAGACTCCACGAGCGGGTTGGCTTGTCTCACGAATGGGTCAATGACTGAGAGGAATTTTCCAGCGATTTCCCGCATGTAGCCAAGTTGCCAAAGGAAGACAAAGCTGCCGACCAGAGCCACCAGAAGCACAGCTGTGAACATGAACTTCGACCTTAAGGAGACTTGGTTTCGCAGAACTTCACCCAAGCATAGTAGGGCAAACACCCCTCCGACTGTGAGGATTACGAACGTCGTTAGGTAACTCGGAGAAAGGTAAGGAACATTTATTGCGATGAACAGTCCAAACCCGAAGGTTAGGCTGTAGGACAATAGAAGACGTCGCGTGTACCTTCTCAACAGCAACAAAACGAAAACGTATAGCACCGTCAAGCCTATTGGATAGTAGGCTGCCCCCCATCCTGAGATGAAGTATCCAAGAGCTGCCCCAGCACCAAGTGAATACTTCAGAGTGGAACCGATTGGTCGATCTTCTTCAATAGCCCTTAGGAACATCAAGGCAAAGAGCAGAAGCGCAACTATTCCTATGGTTTCATCGTCGAAGAACCCGAGTGAGGTTCGCTGGACGTACGATGCGCTGAGCGCTAGGAAAAGCGACGAGAATAAACCGACTGTTCTTCCGCCAATGTCTTTTCCGACGAAGTAGATTACAAGGCATGATAGGGCACCCATCAGCGCAGGAAAGAAGGCGCAGAAGCTCATCAAGTCGATATTGACACCCAAGGCAGAAATTATCTGATAGAACAATGCTGCAGTCATTGGCAACCCAGGATAGGACATTGCCATGTTTATTCCGCCAGGGAACCATCGTTGTGTATCGACCCATTGGGTCGGAGTATAAGGCGATAACAGCCCATGATCTACCATATATTTCGTCAGGCTGTATTGATAGTAGGGGTCGAATTCTGAAAGGTGTATTGCGCCTGTTTGTATTTCCCAGCGAAGCGCGAACACACGTATAGTAAATGAAACGAAGATTATTAGCATCAAGGCTGTAAAAGTGAGTATTGCGCTATGATCAGTCTTGACTCGAAGCTTTCCTAAGCTCTTCAAGCCATTAACGATACCCTCTTTCGACAAGGCCTTTGGAAACTTCATCCAGAGTTCATCTCTTCCACACAGATTAGTACACACATTATTAAGCTGTTTTATTATCCTTGCGGTTTGCAGAAAAGCCTAATGACATACGTCATTCTCATATGCTTTTCGAAAAAAAACAAGACTAAGACGGCAGGGGTAATTAGCCCGATTTGACGGCATGAATGATTACCCATGGACTGAACCTAGGAAACCTTCTCAATCCAAACAGTCCTTCAATCCTAGCTAACAAAGGAATTAGCCGGTTCTCAGATGTCCGGCCGAACGGCAACCAGTTGTAGCCAGCTTTTTTTGTAGTTCTGAAGTCTACCTTCTTCAAAGTCCGAGTAATCTCACGGTAAGAATGCATGTAGGATTTTCCACGCAATCTTCTTAGCTTTGATTTTAAGCTGGAGTCATTGCCGAATGACAAGATCAATGAACCCTCGCTCTTCAAAGTTCTGAGGCATTCTGCCAATGCGGTCTCCAATTCAGGTATATAATCTAATACCTCTATCATGAAAATGGCATCAAGCAGATCATCCTTCAACGGAATATATCGCGCGTCTGCCTGGACCAGAACTACTTGCTTATTCTTCAATCGGAGCCTCTTAAGTCCGTATGAGTCTATGTCGATTCCGACGACTTCTACATTTTTGTTTGCAGCGAAGATAGAGAATCTGCCTGCTTCAGCGCCCACATCCATAACGAGCTTCAGCTTCTCTAAGTCTATCTTCTCTGAGACAAAGTCGGCTTCAATCTCAGTCAGATATTTCCCCATCTTCGTTTTGGCGGCCTTTTCCCAGTGGGTTTCTTCTACAAGAGCATTTTTCATGCCTGTTCTCACGTTTAGAGGAGATCAGTTCACGACACGCTTTTCCGTTTGAATCCATATCTTTCTGGGTCGTATAGTGGGAATTGCACAATCTTAGCTTTCACGAGTTTGTCTCGAATTCTCACGCTCACGGTTGCTCCTTCTTGACCCTGAGTGACCTGAACGTAAGCCATTCCTACACCGATTTTCAGCAGTGGCGAAAATGTTCCACTAGTCAGTTCCCCAATTTTCTCGCCTGTTTCGTTGGAAACCTCCATCCCTGCCCTTGGTATGCCCTGTTCGATCATTATTATTCCAACACGCTTGCGTTTGACACCCTCAGCCTTCTGCTTCTGCAAAACACCCTTGCCTATGAAGCTGTCCTTTTGAAGCTTCACGACAAAGCCTAAGCCCGCTTCCAGAGGCGTTGTGGTTTCGTCTATATCGTTTCCGTACAAACACAAACCAGCTTCAAGCCTCAGAGTGTCTCTCGCTCCCAAACCACAGGGTTCGATATTGTAGGTCCCACCTGCTTCTAAAACAGCATTCCACAAATCTACCGCATTCTGAGGATTTGCCGGGGAGGCATTCCAGACAAAAACTTCGAAGCCATCCTCGCCCGTATAGCCCGTCCGTGCCAGAAAAGCATCTATGTCCACCAGTCTCGCGTTTCCACACTTGAAGCGTTCAATTTTACTCAAATCCTCACTTGAGATTCTTTGAAGGACTTTCGAGGCTTCTGGTCCTTGCACCGCAAGCATGGCCACGCTGTTAGATACGTCTTCAACTTTCACGTTGAAGCCTTTTCTGTTTGTCTGTAGCCAGCTGTAGTCTTTTTCTCGGTTGCTGGCGTTGTAGACCATCAAAAACTTTTCAGGTTCCAATCGGTATACCACGAAGTCATCAATTATGCCGCCGTTCGGAGTGCACATGACTGAATACTGGGCGCTATTCGGTGTCAGCTTGGAAACATCGTTCGTTATTATGTAATTCAAGTAACGTTCTGCGTCAGTCCCCGTGATGATCACGCGCCCCATGTTGCTGATGTCAAAAATGCCAGCATGATCGCGAACCACTAGATGCTCGGGTATTATGCCCTTGTAGCATAGAGGCATTTCAAAGCCTGCGAAAGCAGTCAGAGTTGCCGTCTTACGATACGCTTCGTAAAGCTGGGTTTTGCGGATTTGTTGAGCCAAACTCCTTTCCTCTATAAGCAGTCTATCTTATCGGTTTTACGTCAACATTTATTGGAACAAGTGAGAGCTTCTTGCCGCATTTTGGACATTTACCATCGTGTTCACGCAAAATCTCATCTGGCGGTTTCAGTTCCTCTCCAGCATACAGAACCTGACCACATCCTTGACAGGCAACGCGCTGAGGCACAGCAATACACATCCTTAACAATAAGACGAGTAAACATTCGTAACATATTAATTAATTGCTGACCATGAACACAAAGCTGCAAAATGCCAGAAAACGCATCTAGCTCCACCCTCTTTCCTTGAATGGAAATAGAGGACAGACAAGTGCCAGCTTAGCGAAATCAGGCGCGAAAACCACAAACATAAAAGCTCTTAGCTTTGTCCAAGTCATAGTCGAAGATGCCTACGAAGCCCAGTGCCAAGAATGACGAAACACACTCTGATAATAACCGAAAAACCCGATGCAGCCAAAAGAATAGCTCAAGCTCTAGACAAAGAACAAAAACCCCAAAAGCACGAACTCAATCGCGTACCATACTATATCGCAAACCGCGACGAAAGGCTGGTTGTAGTTCCAGCAATCGGACACTTGTACACAGTGACTTCGGAAGGAAAGGGCAGAAGTCACTATCCAATTTTCACCTATAGATGGGCACCTAGGTATCTAGCTGAAAGAAACGCAAAACAAACCTGCAAATGGATAGAATCCATTGTAGAGCTTGCCCAAGAAGCGGACAGGTTTATAGATGCATGTGACTACGACATCGAAGGCAGCATCATCGGCTACAACATACTCAAATACGCATGCGGAAACAAGGAAAACGACGCAAGACGCATGAAATACTCAACCCTAACGAAAGAAGAACTGGAAAAGGCCTACGAAGAACTTCTGCCGCATTTGGATTTTGCACTCATCGAAGCAGGACGCACAAGACATGAAGTAGACTGGCTCTACGGCATAAACCTCACGCGCGCGCTAACTACAGCAGCAAAGAACTACAGCGGACGATATGCAACGCTAAGCACAGGGCGCGTTCAAGGACCAACTCTGAAATTCATCGCCCTAAGAGAAAGAAGCATCCGAACCTTCGTTCCAACACCTTATTGGACAATAAGAGCCCGAGCCAAAATCAACGGGCACAACTATGAGGCGGAATACGAGAAACTCTTAATCGAAACCAAGAAAAAAGCAAGCGCCATTCTGGACGCTACGAAAGGGAAAAATGGAATAGTCAAGAAAATAGAAAAACAGCAGTGTCAACAGTTGCCACCAGTACCGTTTGACCTAGGGGGACTACAAGGCGAAGCTTATCGCTTATTTGGATATACACCCAAACGCACATTGGACCTAGCTCAACGACTATACTTAGATGCATTAATTAGCTATCCTAGAACAAGCAGTCAGAAGCTTCCCCCAACGATTGGCTACGAAACCATACTCAGGGATCTGAATAGGCTGCCTGAGTACAGAGAACTCACCCTTGAACTACTCCAAAAACGATGGCTCAGACCTAATGAGGGCAAGAAGGAAGATCCTGCGCATCCATCGATTTTCCCGACAGGCAAGCGTCTTGAGCGGCAACTGGAACCATCGGAAAGAAGAGTCTTGGATTTCATAATCCGCAGATTTATGGCAGTCTTCGGCGAGCCTGCGATAAGACAAGTGCTTAAAGTAACCCTAGACATCAACGAACATAGTTTCTATCTTCGAGGGGGACAGACTCTGAAGAAAGGCTGGCTCCGCTTCTATGAACCTTACACAGAAACAGAAGAGGTCATCTTGCCCGAGATAGAAGAAGGACAGATTGTCAACGTTCAAAAAGTGATTCTAGAAGACAAGTTCACGAAGCCCCCAGCACGATATAACCCAAGTAGCCTTCTCAGAAAAATGGAGAAAACAGAGATCGGAACCAAGGCCACGAGAGCCGAGATAATACAGACGATGTACAACCGAAAATACGTCAAGGACGATAGGTTTGTTGTAACAGATTTGGGCTTCGAAGTTTTGGAGGTCTTAGAGAGATTCTGTCCAACAGTCGTCTCGATCAAACTAACGAAAGCACTGGAAGAAAAAATGAGCAAGATACAGACTGCGAACGAAAAACGAGAAAACGTTCTAACGGAAGCCGTTGGGCTCCTCAGACCAGTGACAACCAAGCTGAAGGAAAACGAAGAGGCAATAGGCAAGCAACTAGCCGATGCTATAAGGAAAGCGAAAGCAGAAGAAAGAATAGTTGGCACCTGCCCAAACTGCAAAACCGGAAAACTTGTGATCTTGTACTCACGCAAAACAGGCAAACGCTTCATCGGCTGCACCAACTACTTCAATAATCTGTGCGGAACCACGTATCCACTTCCTCAAATGGGCGCGATAAGACCACTTGCACGAAGCTGCCGAGCATGTGGGCTTCCTGTCATTCAGGTCAAAATGCAAAGAAGGCGTCCATGGATACTGTGCATCAATCTTCAATGCCCATCGAAGGAAGGGAGGAGAAATAGGATTGAAATGCAAAATATGTAATAAAGAAGCCGCAGCCGAAAACAGTTATTGCACGCTACATGCCAAGGCTTATGAGAACATCGTGAAAAAATACGACGAATGGAAGAAGGCTCTAGAGATCTCTTGGAAAGAGTATTTAAGTGAGATTGCAAAGAATCCTTTAACTGGAGAATGGGCCAAGGAAGTGGCTGAAAGTCTAGCAAGAAGTGGAGAAGAATAGGATGTCACGAGCAGTAAAGAAAGGAGTCACGTCATTGTCGTATTCAATGAATAGATTTTATCGGAGAATCTCAACTGCAAGACCTTCGACGGTCATTCTTTCAACGATCGCCGTCGCATTTGCTGTGTTCTTGTTCAGTGGCGGCTTATATGATATAATAATGAAGCCGTATCCGGCAGTTTACTATTCTGGACGTTTCATATTCCTTTATCCACAGCTCTCAGAGCAATTCATAAGCGACAGCTTAGTCTCCATGATACTGTATTCGCTCGGTATCATAGGACTAATAGCCATGTATCAAAGTACTAAATACGCCTTCAAACCAAGACAAGCGTACATGATGTTCCTAATGGGCGTCACTCTAACGTTCTTGGCCTATATACTTCTCGAAGCAACGATAGAGCTTAAGCTCGCCGGATAGGAACCTACCAAGGATTTCTTTTCAGTCCTAACTTGTATGCTCCGAAATTGGTCAGCAAATGCAAGGGAGGAGTTATCATCAGAACAGCTAGGGTGAGTTCCCAAGAAAGCCACTGCAAAGAAATAGGAAGCGAGAACACGAGCGCCCCGACCACGAAGTCAACCTGATCAACAACTGGCAGCAATTCTCCGGGGGCAAGATCAAGCCTTCTTTTTAAGAAAGCCCCACTTAGGTCCCCAAGCAGAGCCCCCAAAGATAAAATGAAGCCGAAAGACAAGGGATAACCGAAAACAAAGCTCTCGGCAACACCTGCAACAGTTCCCATAACCAAGCCGAAAAAGAAACCTCTGATAGTCTTGTTCTTCCCGAAAACAGGTCTTCCATCAAGGAAGCTCTTTCCGCAATCCAAAGGGCGACCTCCACCAGCAAGTACCGGTGCAGCATTTGCGACGTAGGCAGGAAATATGAACTCTAACGCTTCAGCAATCAGCAATGTTAGATTCATTTTCGTGACCACTGATGAATCGGATAGTCGTGTATTCCTGTCTCATCTATTTTTAGATTGCAGGTTACGGGCGGAGCCTTCTTTGGGTTTTTCTGCAAAATCGCCCTGATTATTTGAGGGCTTTCGGTAGGCTTCAATTTCATTGTCACATCAGCCCAGAATTTAGAGACCCGGGTTGCGACAGGTTCGATGCTTATTGTTGCTTCGTTGAAAGCAGTTCTGACTTGGCTTAGCATCAGGACCGCTATTCTCTGGATCTTCGCATGCTGGGCCAGTGTTGCTATCTGCTGATTCAGTTCACGGTTCAGCTCAAACGTTTTCGATGGAGATTCCGCCACCTTCAGGCGATAAAGCGACGTGATCGTGTCGAAAATCATGAGTCCAAAGCTTTCATTTACGTATTCAGTCAGTTGTTCGATGACAGTTGCTTGTTCTCTGAAGTTCTTTGGCTTCATCAAGATTATGCGTCCTGCGATTTCTTCGAAGCTTTCAGAAGCAATCTGTGACAGCCTTTGGGGGGCGAAAGCGCCGTCGCAATCAACGAACAGGGTCTTGTAACCTTGCAGTGTGCAGTTCACTGCACATTGGATACCAAGGGTTGTCTTTCCAGTTTCAGGCTCTCCATAGACTAGGCTGACGCTACCAGGAGGGATCCCTCCTTCCAGAAATTCGTCAATCGATCTACAGCCTGTTGGAATCCTTCGTAGCACGTTGATGCACGTCAACTAATATAAGTCACGAAGCTAATAATTTGTTTGTACTTGACTATTCGCTTTAATAGGAAAATAGTATGAAGGAGAAAATCGCTGTCGTAACGGTTTCTGGAAGAGCCTATTTTTTGATCGTTAACGAACTAAAGAACAAGAGTGTGCCTTTCATTAGCTTAACACCGAAGGAACCTATTCCAATTGAAATCAAGGTCGTAATAACAACTGAAAACGAGAAACCTTTGATCAGACATGAAAAGATCCTTGTATATAGAGAAGGAATGAAACCAGAGGCATTGATAAACGAGGCAGTACAGATTGTTCAAGGAAAAGAGCAGTATGAAAAACTAGTCATAGGCGTAGACCCAGGCGAAGTTTTCGGTCTGGCCGTTCTGGCTGATGGGAAGGTCGTTGAAACAGGGAATTGTTTCAGTGTTGAAGAAACAAGAGACAGAATAGAGAGAATCTTGAAGAGTTTTGAGAGCACGCCAATAGCGTCAATCTCCGTGAAAATCGGTGATGGCGTCGCTGAATACAAAGAAAGGCTTTTACGTGTTCTGGATAATGCCTTATCTCCAAGCGTGATACTTGAAAGCGTGAGCGAAGCCGGAACAAACCAGAACATAAACGCAACGATGCATAGAAGAGGGTTGAGAGACATCGCGTCCGCAATCAAAATCGCTGGAAGAAAAGGATACACGTTTGCAAGGAGAAAAACAGATGAATCGAACAGTTGAGAAAAACAAGACTCTACTAGTTGAGGGACCAGCTTCGGTGACGGTGATTTCAGGCAAGGCTGAAGTGTTCGGTTCCACAGTGACCAGTGCACATAAGATTGTCATACGCGAAGGAAAAAGACTGCCTTTTGCTGTCGAAGAAACAACGACCTTTGACATTTCCTCTGGCGAAAGCGCTGTAGTTGAAGAGGTCGATGGAAACACCGTTCCGCAATCATGGAACAACTCATGTGAGGAACTACGCACGCTGGAAATGAAACCTGCAATCGCAATGGTTCTTGGCACAGCCGATTCTGGGAAGTCAAGTTTTTGCACATATTTGGTGAACAGGCAATTGCAAGAAAAAAGGAAAGTCGTGGTCCTAGATGGAGACTTGGGCCAATCAGACATAGGTCCACCTTGCACTGTTGCTTATGCATCCGTGACAAAACGATTGACAGATTTGTTCAGCTTGCGAGCAAAAAACGCTTTCTTTGTAGGTGCTACTTCGCCGGCTGGAGTGATCCACAAGGTGATTGAAGGATTGAGCTTGTTGAAAGAGGAGACTCTGGATAGTGATCCAGACATTGTTATAGTAAACACCGATGGTTGGATTGAAGGAGAAGATGCAATATACTACAAGATTAAACTGGTTGAAGAGCTTAAGCCTGGCATAGTTTTCTTTATTCAGCAAAGGGATGAATTGGTGCAGATTTCGAACGCTCTTGAGAAGTTTAAGAAAGTTGTCGTGGAATCACCTGAGGCGATAAGGCAAAGAAGCAATGAGAAACGTAGAAGCCTGCGAGAACTCGGATACATAAAGTACTTGGGGAATGCAAAGGTACAATCTTGTCCGTTAGGTTGGTTAAAGATTGAGGAAAACGAGACTTTCGGATTGGGTAAGAAGCATGTGAGCATGCGATATGCTAAGCAGATTTATGATCTTCTGGGAATGAAACCGCTGCAATTCACTGAATCAGAGGGCAAGATTTCCATAATTATTGGCCAGAAACGTTGGATCAATGAAGAAAACCTGAGAAAGGTTGAAGAATTCACGAAGAAGAAAGCTATTGTGGTTCGAAAAGGCGAAGAACAAGGCTTACTCACGGCTTTGTATGATGCTGAGAAGAGGTTTCTTGGAATAGGTGTCTTGCAGGAAATTGACTATCTGAGGAAGACTATCAAGATTTTTACCCCTGTATTGAAAGAAGCCTCAATGGTTACTATTGGAAGCGTCAGACTCGATAGAAACATGAAGGAGCTTCCAGCTTTCAAGGACGAAAACAGATCGGAGCATACAGCTTTCAGTAGGCTGTTTTGAAGAAGAATCTAAGTTCCCGCGCGATTGCTTCGTCTTCGTCTGGCAGAATCTTCACGTTTTCACGTATCCATAACGGAAGAAAGCTTTGAGCGTAAGCCGTGGCAAAACGGTAGTCAAAGAAAACCATAGCACCCCTGTCTTCAGGTGTCCTAATTGGTCTTCCCGCTGCTTGCGAAGCTTTCTTCATAGCGGGAACAACATAACCGTATTCGCGCCCAAATCCACGAAAGCATTTTTCAAAGTATTCGATTTGTGCCTTCACTCTGGGCGTTGGCTCAGCGTATGGTATGCCTACGATTACGACGGAGTTCATCTGGTCACCGGGATAGTCTACGCCTTCTGAGGAGCGGCCGCCTTGAACGCCTAGAAGAACGGCGCCATCCCCATTGGCGCATGCTTTGAACTCTGCAACGATCTTTTCATTTTCTCTCGAACTCATGCCGCGATGCTCGGAAAACACCGGCTTGTCCAGTGCTCTTACTAATCCATTGGCGAGTAATGCGTTCAGAACTTCGAAAGAGGCGGCGAAAATTCCAGTGTTTGCTGGCGTGTTTTCAATTACTTCAGTCATCCGATTTATGATCTTGCTGTACATGAGTGGTGTTCTTTTCTCCATTGCGGTGGTCACGCCGCAGCAGATTAGGGGCAAGATGTGTTCCCTCGGGAAAGGTGATGGAACGACTGTTTGGACTGTGTTTTCTGGGAGTTTTGTTATTCTTGCATATGCCTCCAGCGGTTGCAGGGTTCCAGACATGACTATGCTTGAGTGGACAGAGGAGAAAACTGGCTCGGTGATTTTGGAAGGATCAAGTGCGACTATTTCTAGCTTCGCTGTAAGCGTACCTCGCCTTGAGATGTACTTGCTTATGACGTTTATGTAGGACTCGTCTTTGGCAGTTTCCAACCATCTCAATAGGAATTCTGCCATTCCGTGGATGAAAGAGCGCGGGTATTTTCCTTCTTTAAGCTGTGTTCGCCTGATCATGCTTCCAGTGCTGTTTAAGTGTTCAAAGAATTCCTTAGGCTGGTCTATGTCGGCCTTTTCTTTAATTAGCTCGACAAGAAATTCAGGGGAAATCAGACTCTCACGATTGATCTTTCCCGCCAGTTTTTCAAGTTCTGTCTCGACAGTCTTTGCGAAAGCTCCAATTTCCTTGCGGCCGTATCTTTTGGCTTCTGTTCCTGCTTGTTTCAACGTAAAAAGTGAGAGCGTGCTACTTGCGATGTCAATCGCTGTTTCTGGAAGATTGTGGGCTTCGTCGACGATCAAAATGATCTTGTCCAGAGGCTTTTCTACGTTTTTCAGAAAATGGCCTCTGATTGCTGGGTCGAAAATGTAAAGGTAGCTTGACGCAATGACGTTTACGTCTGCGAGGGCTCCTTTGGCAAGCTCGTATGGACAGAAGATCCTTCTCTGGCACAGTCTTTGTATCTCAGAGGCTTTGCATGGAGTTGTAGCGATGCTTTGAAGAAGTTCAGAATACTCGTCTTCTCGCTCCTCAATGCCCCGATGAAATGAGCAGAGATGTTTTGCCTTTAGCATCTCGCAGACTTCCATGACTGCAACAGCGCTCAAGTCGTGTCTGGTCGCGAAACTGTTCAAGCACATTTCGTGGCGTCCGCGGATTGAAATTCCTGAGACGGGTTGCTTCTTGGAAATCGCCTTTAATTCTTCGATCACACGTTCGTGTTGCCGATGCGTTCTTGCGACATAGAGTATTTTGAAGTTTTCCTCCACTGCTTTCGGTAAGCATGCAGACAGTGCTGCAATTGTTTTCCCTAGACCGTTGCTTCCCTCTATCAAAACTGAAGAGCCATTATCGAGTGCGGCGTAAATGGCTTTGATGAACTCGTCTTGGTGTTGTCTCAATTCGGCATAAGGGAAGTATCTTGTAACGCCTTCAAGCATGTCAATCATCGTTTATCCCGAGGTTTCTTGATGAGCAAAGTGCGTTGACTGGGCATAGCTTGCATATTGGTGTTCTTGCTTTGCAGTATTTTCTTCCGTGCTGGATGAGCAACACGTGAACCGCCAGATAGTCCTTTGAATCGTAAAGTGATTGAAGAGCTTTACGAACGGTTTCATAATCTCCGTTTGTTGGCGTGAGACCTAGTCGTTTGGACACTCGGTTGACGTGAGTGTCTATGGGAATTGTTGGTCTTCCTGCAGTGAAAAGCAAGAGAACGTCTGCTGTTTTCGGCCCGATTCCGGGAAGTTGCATGAGGGTTTTTCTGGCTTCTTCGAAGGGGAACGCTAAGACTTGTTTTATGTCACCGTGGTGCTTTTCGAGGATTATTCTTGAGAGCTGCTTTATCGTTTTGGATTTGTTTCTGTATAGACCAGCCGTTTTCAAACATTCCTCGATTTGATCTGTTGTCGCATTCGCTAGGGCTTCGGGGGTTATTTCGAACTTTTTCGAGAGGTTTTCAAAAGCTCTTGCAGTGTTTCTGTCAGCAGTGTTCTGTGAAATTATCGTCACGATCAATGTTTTGAAGGGATCTCTAGCAGATGTTATCCATTTTGGCATTGCGAACTCCGTTCGGAGTGTTTCTAGGATCTTCTGCGCTCGGTCTTCAGCCATTTTACTGGGTCGCCCTTTTGAAAGTAATAAATAGTGAATGCATGAAGCTATTAATAAGCAATGGAGACTTCGAGCAAGATGGAACGTGCCAGAGTTGTCAAAGATGAGCTTGTTGAGCAAAACCTGCATTTCCTAGCCGTGTGTGTTGAAGCAAAGAACTCCTGTTTGATTATGCTCAGTGAAAAGGAAGACAAACTTGGAACGCTGGCGATTGCCGTTCCGAAGCCAAAAGACATGCTTGGAACGCCAACGTCTTCAGTGCTCTTGGGTGACAGGAATGCTTTGTTAGCCCGTATGTTTGCAGAGTATGTAGCTGCAAAAAAAGAAAAGATTGCGTTGGTTTCCATCTATCTTGAAACGATCGGCGAGGCTCAGGCTCAGTCAGTTCTTAAGAGGTTAATTGAAAAAGTCATTCAATCAGAAGCTGGAATGGAGAGTGCCGTGACATGAGTCTGAGAGGCTTTCTTGAAGAGATGGAAAGGGACAAGGAAGTTCTGCACGTAAAAGATGCTTTGTCTGTACGTTTCGAGATTTCTTATTTAATGAAAGGTTTTGACAATGAGGGACCGATTCTTCTTTTTGATAAGGTAAAAGATTGCATTGACAAAGTCGTTGCCAACGTTTGCGGAACTCGAAAGAGATTATGCACCGCGCTTGACGTACAGCAGAATGGGCTTTATGATAGGTTGAGAGACGCTTGGCGATCACCGAAAAAGGCGAAGACCGTTGATGATGGCCCAGTTAAGGAAATCGTTGAGAAGAGAATTGACATGGCAAGGATTCCGATTTTGACGCATTTCGAGAAGGACGCCGCCCCGTACATCACTTCTGCAGTTGTCCATGCGAAAAGTGTTGATGGTACTGCTGAGAATGTTTCGGTGCATCGTCTTCAGGTTTTGGATGGGAAGCATTTGGCGATTCGACTTGTTCCGCGGCATCTGTTCAGGTTGTGGAACATGGCTAGGGAAGCTGGCAAGGACTTGGATGTAGCGATTTCTGTTGGCGTTCATCCTGCTGTCTTGTTGGCGGCTTCTTCGCCAGTGGCTTTTGGCGTGAGCGAGTTTGATGTGGCGAACGCCCTGCTTGAGGGTGGCTTACGGTTGGTTGAGTGCGATCATGTGAATGCGTGTGCTCCTGCCGAGGCTGAGTTGGTTTTGGAAGGCAGAATCTCTGCTTCGAAGGAAGTTGTTGAGGGACCATTTGTGGATGTCACGGGCACCTACGATATCCAGCGGAAGCAACCAGTTGTAGAGATTGTCGGCGTGGCACATCGTGAGCATTATGTTTACGAGGCATTGCTGCCTTCTGGAGCTGAACATAGGCTTCTTATGGGTCTGCCTCATGAGGTCCTGATTTGGGAAAGCGTATCGAAGGTGGTGCCTAGAGTCTGCGCTGTTAACCTTTCCGTTGGAGGCAATGGTTGGTTGCATGCAGTCATAGCTATTGAGAAGCAGGTTGACGGCGATGCGAAGAATGCTTTGTTGGCGACTTTTGCGGCGCATCCAAGCCTGAAGCATGCGGTTGTTGTAGATTCGGATATTAACGTGTTTGATGTTTGTGACGTTGAATGGGCCATTGCAACTCGTTTCCAAGCGAGTGAGGACCTTGTTGTGATAGAGAATGTTCGCGGCTCAACTTTGGACTCTTCGGCTAATCAGGATAGCGGTTTGACAAGCAAGGTCGGTGTTGATGCCACTAGACCGCTCACGAAGCCTAAGGAAAAGTTTGATAGGGCAAGAATTCCTGTGAATAAGCGTGTAGAGAGACTTGTTTGCAAGTTGCGAGGTGTGTGAAAGAAAAATTCTGTACACCAATTATTATATAGGAACTTTAGAGAATAGAGAAGATTGGTGATTTTATTGTCGCAGCAAAAGGAAGAGAAGCACCAAAATGACATGACGCTGAAAGTTGAGGACGTCATGGTGAGGGAAGTAATAACCATTGATGACAACGTAACTGTCAAGGAGGCGGCTGAAGTCATGAACAAGTTTGAGATAGGCTGCTTGATAGTGGTAGGTAAAGGGAAAGCTATGGGTATAGTCACTGAAAGAGACCTATTGAAGAGAGTCGTCGCAGAGTCCAGAGATGCAAGCAAGTCTAAGGTGAAGGAGATCATGACAAGCCCGTTGGTAGTTGCTGAGCCCAACATGGAGCTGGAAGAGGCAGTCAAGTTAATGTTTAAGATGAAAATCAAGAAGCTGCCTGTAGTTGATGGAAAACGTCTCGTGGGTTTGATATCCTTGACTGATATTGCTCGTTTCCAGCCTCAGATGATGAAGATACTAAAGCAATTTGCAGTAAAACAGGTTGCCCCTAAGAGCATCAAAAAAGTCATTGACTATTATGTCGTTTAGCATGCCTGGATTCTTCTCAGTCTTGTGAGGATTCTTCGATCTAGATAAGTAGCTACATCTTTGGTGGGCGTTCAGCCCATATTCCAGTGTTCCGACACGCTCAAAGAAGACTTCGCACTGGTATCTAGAAAGCTAGATCTGCGAGAGGATGTTCCCCTTGATTATTCCCGAGTTATTCAGCGCGGTGGCTCCTTGACGTTCAGCTTTGGACCTCCGAGAAAATAGATGCAAGAATTGCTTGAAAGTGATTCTCTGGCGCGAAAATCTGGCTCAGGAATTTTTCGCCTTGGTTCGTAAGCCTGTACAGCTTTTTTCTTTCGTCAGCATTTCCTTCTATCAAGTTCTGTCTTTCCAGCGAACGCAGTATGGAGTACACTGTACCAGGGCTGGGCAGCATGTGGAATCTCTTGTGGAAATATTTGATTATATCGTATCCACTCATAGAGCTAGCTCTTAGGTGCTTCAGGATTATTATGTCCATGAAATCCTGGATCATTCTTCGGTTAAAAGCGTATTCCATTCTTGGTTCCAACGTATTCACTATTCGAATGTGTACGCGTTCTGAAATATAACGTTGTGTGACTGTCGTGCCACAGTCACACATATTGCTGAAGCACAGTCATCAAGCCATTATGGGTCTAGCCTTGAGCAGGGCAAGGATCTAGTCAGTCTCAAGCAGAAGCAGCAGAGGATCTCGTCATCCTTGCATCTTTCGGTTTGTCAACTAAGAAGAATCCCACAATCTGCGTTTTCCGTTCGATAGGAAACGACATAAGAGAGGCAAGGTATTAGTTCGGAAGGCATTTCAGTTTGCAAGGTCATTGTGAGCTGATGAATAAAACCTTAGTATTGAAGGTTGATTCGCAAAACCCTGACCTAGAGAGGATATTGATAGCTGCTGACTTCATCAAGAAAGGTGGTCTGGTGGCTTTTCCAACCGAGACAGTTTATGGTTTAGGTGCCGACGCGCTCAATGCTAAAGCTGTTATGTCCGTCTTTGAGGCAAAGAGGCGCCCGCTTGACAATCCGCCGATAGTGCACATTTGCGATATGAAAGATGTTTACCGATTGACTACAGAGACTCCGTCCAATGCTGATAGGTTGATGAAGGAGTTTTGGCCTGGTCCGCTTACTTTGATTTTCAAGCGATCTGAGATCGTGCCTGATGTGACCGTGGCCGGATTGGATACTATTGCGGTTAGAATGCCGAAGCATGATGTTGCATTGGCCCTTATCGAGAAGAGTGGATGCCCCATTTCAGCACCGAGCGCGAATCTAGCTGGAAGACCTAGTCCTACAATGGCGAAACATGTTTTGGATGATTTGGACGGTAGGATTGATGCAGTTTTGGATGCTGGACCAACGCGGATTGGTGTTGAGTCTACGGTCTTGGATTTAACTGTTGAGCCACCGCAGGTTTTGCGCCCTGGCGGGACGCCTTATGAAGCTCTAGTGAACGTTCTGGGTCGTGTTGATCTTGATCCTATTGCGGTTGCAGACATCGCAGTGCCTGTTGAGCGTGCGCGATCGCCTGGGGTTAGGCATAAGCATTATGCGCCTGATGCGGACGTGGTGGTGGTTGAGGGTGATTTGAAGGGTGTTGTGAGTAGAGTGAAGGAGCTTGTTAGGCTTTATGAAGGCGAGGGCAAGAAGGTTGGGGTTTTGGCTACCGATGAAACGCTCGGGCATTATGCAGCTAATGTTGTGAAGTCATTAGGTAGCAGAAGTGATTTAGCAGGTGTGGCGAGGAGCTTGTTCAGGTTGCTTAGAGAGTTTGATGTGGACGGCGTTGACGTTATTGTGGCGGAAGGAGTTCCGGCTGAAGGTTTAGGGTTGGCTGTTATGAACAGGCTTCGTAAAGCAGCTGGCTACAAAATCGTCAAGGTTTAGAAGGTTCTCAGTAGATGACTGGGCTCTTCGTATATAGTTGAGACAGAATCGACTTTCCATGACTATTGAACCTCTGAAGTCTACTTGAACAAGGTGATGTCGGAAAAGCTTATGTTGGATTGGCTTTTGATTATGGTCGAGGCGGAGAGACAGTTTGAAACCCAGTCTGCGCGTCTTGGTTTCAGCCGTGATTGTAGGCATTTGTGTTGCACTGGCTAGCGGACTTGTCGAAAACGTGCCTGATTTTGCTACGATCCTTGAGAACAGGTACTATGGGTTTCCGCTTGTTTGGCGCAGTATGGATCCTTTTGCCGGGGAAAGGTATTACTATTTTGAGTTGTTTGTTGATTTAGTATTTTGGGTAATGGTGACTCTTGCCGTAGTTTTACTGATTCGAAGATTGGTGAAGCGCAGTTGATGGTTTTGATTGACAGGAACATCGTTTGCGATGTTTATCCTGATTGTGAACGGTTCCATGAGATAGCGGATTCCTGCTAAAGAAGGGCGAAGACTTGACTGCGAATCTGGAGAAGATCAAAGCTGGCAATATTGAAGAGTGGGTAAGAGAAAAGGAAAAGGAATGGAAATGCACAAGCTATGGTAAGCCTGTGAGCATGCATTTGAGAGAATACCATTGGTGTGGAGCCAAGTTTGAGTAGCAAGGTTCTGACGTGTGCTACGTTGTTCTTATCCCTGCGTATAGGTTGAGCTTTGTTAGAGCACTTGTAGTCCGAGGTTTATGGCTGTTTGTCTGGCTTGTTCTGTGTAGTCGCCGTAGACTAGGGCGAATTCTTCGCCTTGAAGCTTGTGTAGAGTTTCTTTGTTTGGTAGTTTTGCGTGGATGGTTATTCGGCAGTTGTCGCCTTCTAGGTCTTTGCAGTCAAGCACGTCTGCTTTGGTGATGACTATTTTGTCACCGATTTTGCTGTTGAGGAGTGTGACTGTGCCTTTTGGAAGCTGGCAATAGGCAGTTACGGTGTGGGGCATGCTTCGCCATGGGCGGAGTACTGGTTTGGCTTCTGATAGTCTTGTCGGGCTGAAGCAGTGACGAAGCTCTAAGGTGGTTCCTCTTTTTCTGTGGACTTCGCAAACGAAGACAGGTTTGTGCGTTATGGCGTGCAGTATTAGGAGTGGCAGGAGGTTTTCGCCTCTCCAGCAACCTGAAGGGATGCCGTCATCAGCCAATCTTGCTAGTGCGTAACATAGTTTGGCTTGGAGGGGTTTGGTGAAGACGCCGCACCATGGAACGTAAACGGCATCTGCATTTTCCTCTTTGACTATTTGTTTGAATGCGAGATAGATGCTTGCAGACTTGGCAACATCCTCGAATGAGGGTTCTTTGACTGTGGATTCGGCAATCCATTGTTTGGCTAGGCTTGTGGCTTTCGTTTTGCTTGCTTTATTGCAGGTTTCGATTGGTCTTTCAGGTTTTACGTGGTGAATGTTTAGCGTGTGGAGTGTTATGGGGTTTTTCCAAGAAGCCGCCTCTTCAGGCTTCAGGTTTTCCATGCCAAAAACAAGGACCTTAGCATTCTTAACCCACTTCGCAGCTTCTGACACTATTTTTGCTCCTGTCTTCTACTGATATGCATCTCTAGGTAATCCTTTCCGTAGGGAAAACACAATTCATAGTATTTTTGGCATGGTGACTCTGGACAGTCGCGCATGCAATAGGCAACGCCGCGCTTCACAGCACAATCCAAAACTAGACAAAACACGCTCTTATCACTCACTTAGTGTTGACCCCTGCTTCGCTTTTTCTTCAGTTCCAGAACTCCAGATATATTCCAGTTTCCTGTGAAGTGGGCAGACGTTCCGCAGACAGCGTAGGCATCCACGTGTTCCAAGCATCAATCGCCTGACTCAGTTTTGAGTGTATGTTTTGACTTTATAGGCTTTGAGTCGGGCTTCGACTTAATCCGCGTTGAACGCTAGTTCGACGTCAGGATGGTCATTAAGATACATGCAACTATTAAGAGCATAGGCAAACGGTTATCCTTACCAATGATCAGAACGGGAAACGACTATCAACACCGTGAATAATGTTTGAAAAGTGCTCAGAGCAAGAATGGGAAGAGAAAAGCAACGAAAAGTGCCTGCTCTCGTGGTTGATGCACATTTTGATGACAACAGATTCAGTCAGCTTTTATATCCCCTGCTATTAGTCAGAAAGTTTAAAATGAGCGGAAGCAAACATGGAGATCCGGAGATATATCGAAATGAGCCTGCCAGCAAGCCGCAAAATCATACTCGAGAAGCTGAAGAAATATGATAAGCCCGTCAAAAGTTCAATTATAGCACAGGAACTAGGAATCGAAAGACTTGCTCTCATGGTGCGCTTGAATAGACTAATCGAAGAAGAATATGTAAATCACGTTCCTAGTGAGGGCTACATAATAACAGAAAAGGGTAGAGCTGAGGTTCTTTCTCAGGCACCAAGCACACAAACTAAAGGAAAAGAGGAGGAAGGAAAGACAGCCCTCGGTGGCCGATATGTTCTTGAAGAGCTGAAAGGTAAAGGTACGTATGGTTCAGTTTGGATAGCTACAGATAAGTCCTTGGAAAGACCTGTGGCTGTTAAGTTGTTGCATGGGGGAATCAAAGACTTTGAGCAGCTTAAGAATGAAGGTAAGGCATTAAGTGCCTTGACGCATAAGAATATAGTTATTGTCCATGACTTGGATTCCGACAAAGAAAATGGATGGCTAGTCATGGAGTTAATAGAAGGCCCTTCTCTTCAAGAGTACCTCAAAACCAAAGCTGAGCAAGGAACGTGGGTATCTTTCAAAGAGGCTAGAGACATAGTTGAAAAGCTGCTGGAAGCACTGGAATTTGCACATGACAGAAATCGTGTGCACGGCGACATAAAACCAGCGAATATTTTCCTGCCCAAAACTGGTGAAGCGAAACTCGGTGATTTCGGAGTGGCTAAGATCCTAGGCAATGTTCCTGAGACAAAAGAGGAATATCCACCTGGATACATTAGACGTCTTGGTTCATCTAGTTGCGCAGCACCTGAAGTGTTGAAAGGTGAGCCTCGCGATTTTCAGTCAGACCTATTCTCAGTAGGGATAGTGGCATATCTTTTGCTCACTGGGCAACACCCATTCATGCATAAGTCGGGCCTTATTCCTGTTTCAGAACTGATAAAAAACGACGCCTATGTTCCTCAGAAACCGAGCGAACTAGCGCAAAACATTCCAGAAAAATACGAGAGCATCGTGATGCGACTCTTAGAAAGAGATAGAAGCAAAAGATATCAAAAGGCCCGGGAAGTCCTTGACGAATGGCGAGAAAGAATCGAAATAGTCCAATGTCCGACTTGTAGCGCTGAAAATCCTGTGCTGAACAAGTTCTGTGGTCAATGCGGTAATGCTCTTGGTTTGGCTCGTGAAAGCAAGTCAAGATCCGAGACAGACCTTAACACCTCTTTTGCTCTCTTTACAGCAGGGCGCTCCAAAGATGCCATTAAACTGATTCAGCAAGTACTCGACAAGAACAAGGATTTCGCGAAGGGATGGAATCAACTTGGATATATGTTGAACTATGAAAGACGGTACGAGGAGGCTGAAGATGCTTGCACCAAGAGCATCAAGATCGATCCAAAGCCTTCTTCTCCATATCAGGCAAGGGGATTCGCAAAGTCGAACCTGGGAAGATTCAAAGCGGCAATTGAGGATTTCACGGAAGCCCTTAAGAGAGAACCTGATGTGAAAAGACAATCAATGATTCTGTATAATCGCGGATATTCAAAGAAACTCGATGGTGATTTCAGTAAAGCCTACGAGGACGCTACTAAGGCACTTGAACTGGATGAAACTAACTCGAAGGCAAAGAGACTTAAAGAGTCACTCGAGCCCTTGTTGTTAATCAGCCAATAACCGAAGGAATTCGCAATAATCGAGACAATTCAACTACAATCACTGCTTCAACATTGGCATCTTGACGCCTTTCTCTTTTGCTATTGCTTGAGCTTTCTTATATCCTGCGTCCGCATGCCTCACTACTGCTGTTCCTGGGTCCGTGGTTAGCACTGTCATTATTCGTTTTTCTGCTTCCTTCGTCCCATCCGCGACCAAACACATGCCTGCGTGTATGCTGTAGCCTATTCCTACTCCTCCGCCATGATGCACACTCACCCAAGTAGCCCCACCAACCGCATTAACCAAAGCGTTCAAAATCGGCCAATCAGCAATCGCATCGCTTCCATCCTTCATGCCCTCTGTCTCCCTGTTCGGTGAAGCAACACTTCCCCCGTCCAAATGGTCTCTGCCAATCCATATAGGTCCACTAAGCTCACCTGAACCAACCATGTTGTTGATTATCTTTCCAAACCTTGCCCGTTCACCATAACCCAACCAACAAACCCTAGCAGGCAACCCTTGAAACTTCACCTGTTCCTTCGCCTTACGAATCCACCTGCACAAACCAACGTCATAACTAAACTCTTTCAAAACCACATCATCTAGCTTGTAAATGTCTTCCTTGCTTCCCACCAAACTAGCCCAGCGGAACGGACCTTTCCCCTCACAAAACAGCGGTCGCACGTAAGCCTGCACAAACCCGGGATAAGCAAAAGCCTCCTTAAATCCAGCATCAAACGCCTGCTGTCTAAGGTTGTTCCCATAATCAAACACTACCGCGCCTTTCCGCATGAACCCAACCATAGCCTCAACATGATGCCTCATACTATCCATGCTATGCCTCACATACTCTTTCGGATCACGCTCCCGCAGCTTATCCGCCTCTTCTTTGCTGAAACCAGCAGGATAATACCCAACCAGCGGATCGTGCGCACTAGTCTGATCAGTAACCACGTCAGGAATGAAGCCCATCCTCAGCAGTTGAGGATGCACCTCAGCAGCGTTCCCAAGTAGCCCAATGCTCTTGGCTTCACCCTTCTTCTTAGCGTCCAATGCCATGCGGACTGCCTCATCCAGCCGATCTGTCCAATCATCCAAATACCCATGCTTCAAACGGCGCTCAATCGCCCAAGGATTAACCTCAACAACAAGCGCAACCCCCTCGTTCATCGTCACCGCCAAAGGCTGCGCCCCACCCATCTCACCCAAACCCGCCGTCAAAACCAGCCTGCCTTTCAGGCTACCGCCAAAATGCTCCTTCGCAACAGCCGCAAGCGTCTCATACGTTCCTTGCAAGATCCCCTGAGTGCCAATAAACGCCCAACTGCCAGCAGTCATCTGCCCATACATAATCAACCCCTTCTGCTCCAACTCTAAAAAGTAATCCCACGTAGCCCACTTCGGCACAAGCATCGCATTGACGATCAAAACCCTAGGAGCCCAATCATGCGTCTTAAACACAGCCACAGGCTTCCCACTCTGAACCAGCAAAGTCTCATTAGGCTCCAAATTCACAAGTGCATCAATGATAGCGTCAAAACACTCCCAGTTCCTCGCGGCTTTTCCCGTGCCACCGTAAATGATAAGATGCTCTGGGTCCTTCGCCACTTCAGGATCAAGAACGTGGCAAAGCATGCGCAGAACGCCTTCAATTTGCCAATTCTTACAGTGCAACTCGGGACCAGTGATTGCTCTAACAGGACGTTCAATCTTCAACCTGACTCACCACAGAAAACTCAGAAGTCAAGAGAACGTTATAATTCTTTACCTGAGCACGCCACGTTTCTAAACCGGTCAGATCCATAGGTTCAAGAAATAAGGGGAGAATCTTGAGGGGACTAAGGAGTAATAGTGTTCCTGATGGTCTTCTTCGCGATGCTAGCAGCCGCACTTGCATATTCAGACATGCCGCCTGGACCACAATTCTACACCATGCTTAACGTTCTAATCACAGATTACCTAGTGCTCGGCATTCCCGCCACGACCTTAGTCATAGCAGTATTCAACGGAGTCTTCTACGGCATATTAGCCTGGCTGGCCTTCACGGTGCTGCACAAGACTGGAGTAATAAAGTAGGCTGAAACCAGAATTCTCTCAAAACCACTTTTTATTCTTCCAAATGGACAATCTCGCTGGGTTTAGCCTCTTTATCAACAACAACTCTGCCATTCTTGACAACTTTGTCAACGAGATTCACGCCAAAATGATAACCCAAAAACTTGTGATTCGGAACGTCCAAGACAACCACATCAGCTTTCTTGCCTACCTCTAGACTTCCGACATCCTTCGCTCTACCAACAGCATGTGCACTATTGATCGTAGCGGCTGTGATTGCTTCAGCAGGCGTCAACCGCATATAATGACAAGCAAACGCCATAACCAACTGCATATTCTCAACCAAACAGCTTGGATTGAGATCAGTCCCCAACGCCACGGGAACGCCATAATCAATCATTAAACGAGCATCAGCAAACCTGCCTATCATCAAACTGAAAGCAGCTGCAGGAAGCAGAACCGCGATCACTCCCCTATTAGCCATGGCTTTCACACCCTCAGCAGAAGCAAAAAGGAGATGCTCAGCCGAAACAGCACCCACGTCAGCAGCAAGCTCCGCACCGCCCAACATGCTCATCTCATCAGCATGAACCTTCAACTTCAAACCGCGACCTTTAGCTACCGTCAGAATCCGCCTAGTCTGCTCCAGACTGAAGACCCCACGTTCGCAGAAAACGTCGCAAAACTCAGCAAGACCCTTCTCAGCAACCTGTGGAATCATCTCATCAGTCACTAGACCAACATACCCTTGCGTGTTCCCTTTGAACTCAGGTGGAACAGCATGCGCACCCAAAAAAGTTGAAACAATGTCAACGCCATGCAACTGATTCAAACGCCTGCCAACCTCAAGAATCTTCAACTCATCCTTTGTCGTCAAGCCATAGCCACTTTTGGCTTCAACCGTCGTTGTCCCATGCTCCAGCATCGCATCAAGCGTCTTAATACCGATATCAACAAGCTTGTCAACACTCGCCTTCCGAGTCTCACGCACCGTCTTAAGTATACCACCGCCGGCCCCCAGAATCTCCAAATAAGACGCGCCCTCAATACGCATCTGAAACTCCTCTTCACGAAAACCAGCAAAAACCAAATGCGTATGCGCATCCACGAAGCCAGGCAAAACAGTTTTGCCGTTCGCACTTAGCACGATGTCAGCCCTGAACAGTTTCGTGACTTCACCAGTTTTGTCCACGGCAACAATCTTGCCATCCTTTATGGCTAGGCACCCATCGCGGATTGTCCCAAGCTCACGCATCTGCTTGCCCACGTGAGGCTTGTCGCTGTTACCAGCCAGAGTCACAAGTTCGTTGGCATTCACAATAAGCAAATCAACTTTTTCTCTGGCTCTACCTCTAGCGGCTTTACTCAAAAGAACCGCCTTTCTCCATAGCGCTGTTCACAGCTATCTCAAGCACTCGATCCTCACCTAAATTGTCAATCTTCAAGTAATATGAGCATATATCAATCAAGGCTTTCAACGGCGCCAAGCCACAAAACTCCGAACCCACGATAGGCACGTTGTAGCGGGCACATTCCACCTTCATCGCCTCAAAAACCCTGTAAAGTGGAGTCTTCTCAAAATCATTAATGCTCATACCGATCTGACAGATGTTCTGCTGAGGAAGAAAAGCTGCCATAGCCTTCACGTTTGAAAAACCGCCCTTGTGCCCATGCAAAGCCTTTGCAATCTTCTTGGCTATCTTCAAATCTGAAGTGCCAATATTCACGTTGAAACCAGCCATCACCTTACGAGCGCCAGTAATTGCTGCTCCAAAGCTGGGAACGAACTTGGCTGGACCAAAATCTGGTTCACGATCTGGCTTCACGATCATCTCTGACAGTTGCTCATACTCTCCCTCACGAATCCAATCCAAATCGCCGCGCTTAGCATTTTGAGCAGCCAGCCCATAGAGATAAACGGGCACACCACACCTTTCGGCCAAACGCTTTCCAAACTGTTTTGCCAGTTCGACGCATTCCCCCAACGTCACATTCTTGATCGGAATAAAGGGAACCACGTCCATGGCACCGAGCCGCGGATGCTGTCCTTTGTGCTTTCGCATATCAATAAGCTCTACTGCCTTTGCCCCCGCGTTCACAGCGGCTTCGACTGCAGACTCTTTATCGCCTACAAAGGAAACAACGAGCCTGTTATAGTAATCATCACACGTGTAATCAAGCAAGTAGACATTCTTGGTCTTTCTGACCTCGCCCAGAATGGCCTCGACAACCTTCGGGTCAGACGTGCTAAAGTTGGGCACACACTCAACAACCTGCATGGAAAACGCACCAATCTAACGTTAGCAGTGCCAAAGGTAATTAAAGTTACCAGTCACAACTGACGCAAGAAATATATACACTTCATGCAGAGAATGAAGGCTATCGAGGAGTAAATCATGAAAGGAAAAATAACCGCAACACTAGGCCTAATGACGCTCTCACTAATCCTTCTGACAATGGCTACACCAGCAAAAGCAGGCCTCGTTGGCACCCCTGCATGGGTAGAACCCGCCTACGTTGGCCAAGACAACTACTATGGGGAATATATCGTAGGATATCTCACGGGAACATACTGGAATTTCTCATTCAGCTGGGTAAACGATTACGTGGATCCACAGAATATTTCAGCAACTCGAATGTACTTTGACTGGGGTCAAAACTACACTTACAGCTATTCAACGCCTCTTATGATCATGCCAGGCATGACCCAAACATGGACGGTTTCGAACATGACACCGCCGATCGCTGAAGCCCCTGAATTGTGGACTCATGACTACTATCTATTTCTGGACAGAGTGAACAGCACAATCGCCCCGTATGGGCCACTAAGCTATCCCTTCGTATGGCACGAACACAACTTCGCTGTACTATCTGCAGATCACCTTGCATGTCTAAACGTTTGGCGCAAACTCGGATCTTTCATGTTCGATGGACCCATGGTGACAATGCAGCAGACAAGCACAATGCCCAGCATAACCAGAGTTCAAATACTAATGATGCAAGCATCCATGGAATTTCAACAGGGTATGAGCATCTTCGGTGCAGGAGTCTTTGGCACAGCCAAGACCCACCTGCAAAGCGCAGAAAGTCTCTTTAACGACGCTTTGACCGCATGGGATGAGAGGGGAACAGCAATGGAAGATGCAGAACTCAATGCTACTAATGCACAAACAAACTATTACAATGCGCAAGCTGACGCATCAAGAAAAGAAGCAGACGCATCGATCGTCAACGCCTACGGCTGGCTGTTCTTCGGAATAGGCTGGACCTTCATCGGCATCGGCATCATAGTATACGGGCTTAGAAGACCAAAAGTAGCGCCACCTAGCTAGAAAGCGAAAAAATCCCTTCCTCTTTTTTTAACCTTATAAACCCTACTTGAGACTCTCTTCTCACAAGAGAGAAAACTCATGAATCCGAAACTTGAGTTTGAAGTCCCAACGTGGAATCAAGTATACAGCATGCTCTTGGATTTGGCAGAAAGAATACAGAAAGCCAATTTTAAGCCAGACATAATAGTAGGCATATCCAGAGGTGGATGGGCCCCAGCCCGCGTACTATCAGACCTGCTGGACAACCCCAACTTGGCAAATGTTAGAGCCGAATTCTATCTCGGCGTCGCAGAAACCAAAGGGCAGCCAACATTGACCCAACCTATCTCCGTAAGCGTTGCAAACACGAAAGTATTGATAGTAGACGAAGTTGCAGACACAGGCCAGAGCCTGAAAATCGTCAAGAACCATATACTCGAGCACGGAGCCAACGAAGTCAAGATCGTGACTGTATACTACAAGCCTTGGAGCATAGTCAAACCAGATTACTACGCGAAAGAAACAGATAGCTGGATAGTATTCCCGTGGGAAGTGAAAGAAACCATAAAAAAACTCCTTAAGAAATGCAGAGACAAAGGATCACTTATTGAAATAGAAAAACTAAAGCTAACTAAAGCTGGGATACCGTCAGGACTCATTGAAAGATTCCAGAAGGAGATTCTTGAGGCAGAAAAGTGCTGACCTACATTGAAGAGTTCCGAACTCATCTAGTGATTACTGGTTTTAGAGGCACACGAATCAAAAAGATCGAGGATTTTCTGAAAGTGATTAACAGAGAAGAACCACCAAGCGTTGAAGCACAGTTCTTCGATGCAAAACTCGTTGCTACGTGGCAGCACTTGTACTTCGCGGTGCTAAATGCGCTAACGGCCTTCGAGAACAAACAAAATCTGTCAAAAAACCTAGCAATGGAGACAATGCTTTATGCCTCAGCACAAGGACAGATCAGCAAAGCTACAAAAATCATGGGGATCAAGCCAGAATCAGAAGAAATAGCAGCAATAGTAATAGGCAAAAAAAAGAAAGACGTAGATCTAGCCCTTTCACTGGTCACGGCACGCGTAAACGCAAAACAAGATGACAAAGTCCTTGAGCTATCGAAGCAAAAAGTAGAGATTATACGCAAAGCTTTCGCGATATCAGATGTTGAAATCAATACCGTCGTGAGGAGATCCGCGTTTGAGAAAGCACTGGTCGATCTCGTCATTGAAAGAATGGCACTGCTGGCAACACGGAAGTGAGATCAAAGTATTTTCTCTTTCAGTATCGACAGTATCTGTTCGGGTTTTACCATTGATATTCCCGTTAATCCACCGACAACCTCGACTAGCACGATTCTGTTAGGCTTGCCTAAATCCACTTTCCTCTCAATCTTAGCTGTGGCTGACTTGATTATGTCCTGGGTCGATAGACTAGTGTAACGCTTCTCAATGGTAAGACGGAACTTCTCATTCTCTGGTATTTTCGCACCAAAGTCTGCCGCAACTCGCTCAATCTCGCTCAAATCCGTGCGAATTACCTTCTCAACTGGAATCACTCTAAGCATATAACGAAACTCATAAGGACGCTCGTGCAAGATCACACGAAACTTCTCTATGACCTCAAAAGGATCCAAAGCCGATTTCGCGGCAATCAATCCAGAAATGCCAGTTCTCTTTACGATCGGACTAGAATCACCTACCTTCTCGAGTAGGAAAAGCAGTTCGGCGCAGGCGTCGCCTTCGTTGCCGCGCGACGTGGTAGCTAGAAGGTTGAAGTCCCGAATCACTGTTCTCACCTTTGCTTATGATACAACATCATATTCCTGTTGACAATTTAATGTTTCTAAGAAAGAACCAATATAGCTTATCTTGAAGGTCAGTGCAGGTTAGTGGCTTTTGTCATAGCTTCTGGCTCTTAGCCGTCGCCTCACATCATCCCACAAATGATTAGACACCCCGAGGATTTAGCCATTTTGATAAGCTTAGGACGTTAGGCTTAAATTTCAGCTTAGCCAATTCCACTAATCTACCTCCAGCAAAGAAGGAAAACCGTTTGCCAAACAGCAAAAAACCCGCAATTGTGGTTCACGGTGGCGCTGGAACTTGGCAACTTGAACGCGTCCAGCCCGGCTTGGACGGCATTAGGAGAGCAGCGAAAACAGGTTTTGACATTCTGAAGAAAGAGGGAAGCGCCCTTGACGCCGTAATGGAGGCCGTTGCCTACATGGAAGATGATGGCGTATTCAACGCTGGCTATGGCTCGACCTTGAATCTTGAGAAAGAGATTGAAATGGAAGCATCGATCATGGACGGAAAAACACTCAAGGCAGGTGCAGTTGGTCTCTTGACAGACATTAGAAACCCCGTCCGTTTGGCAAGAATAATCATGGAAGAAACAGACCACGTTCTTATTGTTGGCGAAGGCGCTGAAAGGCTCGCCAAGATGCATAATCTTGAGAGAAGAAACCCGGTGACTGAGCTTAGACTAAGGTATCATGACGATCAGAAAAGGGCCTTTCTCAATGGAAAATCTGAGTTACCAAAGCTGTATGATTTGGCCAAGAGCCATCCTGAAATGTTCCAACTTGAAACAGTAGGCGCGGCCGCGTTGGATAAAGAAGGGAATGTTGCGGCCGCAACAAGCACAGGCGGCTTTGCATTGAAGCTTCCTGGAAGAATCGGGGATTCGCCGCTGATTGGCTGCGGTATTTATGCGGATAACGAAGCTGGGGCGTGTTCAGCGACTGGCGTCGGCGAAATAGCGATTAGACTTGTTTTGGCAAAGACTGTCTCTGACTTCATGGAAAGCGGAAAGACAGCGCAGAAGGCCGCAGAGTTGGCAATAAAGCTAGTCAACAAGAGGATGTCAACTGAGTACAACTCCATTGGAGTGATAACCATAGATACTTTGGGCAGAGTCGGCGCCGCGCATAACTCGCCGAACATGTGCTGGGCTTATTTGACACCTGAGATGAAAGAGCCTGAAGCGTCTCTAACAGCGGAAATTGTGAAACAAAGCCTCTAAAAGGCACAGCGCAACATCCGCTTCGGCTTCTTTTCTCGACACGTGACGAACAAGAATGCTTAAGACATTGGTAGCTTGTTTCAGTAAGCACACCGAGTTTCAAAGGAGGTGAATAGCGTGGTAGACGAAGAAGAAGAATGGGAAGAAGAAGAAGGGGAAGAAGAAGAGTGGGAAGAAGAAGAATGGTAGAAACCGTGTGGTTATTAGGGCTTTTTACTTTTTCTTTTCTTGAGAAATTTTTAGAGCTTCTGCATGTTTTTAAGGTTCATGTATATATGCATAAATGCGAAAGCGTTCTTGGATGGATTGAACGATGACAAGGGTTGCAGTGCTAGACGCAGACAAGTGCAAACCTAAACACTGTAACATGCTGTGCCACAAATTCTGCCCCATAGTGCGAAGCCGCATAGAAGCCATACGATTCGAAAACAACAAACCAGTCATCGTTGAATCCCTCTGCACAGGATGCGGCATATGCATAAAGAAATGCCCCTTTAACGCCGTTTCAATAGTCAATCTTCCGGATGAGCTAGAAAAGGACTGTAGCCACCGATTCGGACAGAACACGTTCAAGCTTTTCAGATTGCCAACACCTTCAATTGGCACAGTCTTAGGCTTGCTTGGACAAAACGGAATAGGCAAATCAACCACGCTCAGAATATTCTCAGGCGAAATCAAACTCAACCTTGGAAGTTATGAGAAACCGCCCGACTGGGGCGGAATAATCCAACATTTTAGAGGCTCCACGCTCCAAGACTATTTCAAGAAAATGAGTGAAGGAAAGCTGAAGGTTTCAAGTAAGCCCCAATATGTGGACAAGATTCCGAAAGCTGTATCAGGAAACGTCGGAAGGCTTCTCGAGAAGGTAGACGAAAGGAAAACACTTGATAAGATTGCGGAGCAACTTGACCTAAAGCAACTCTGGGATCGCCCGCTCGACGTCTTAAGTGGTGGAGAGCTTCAACGCGTAGCAGTGACCGCGACCGTGAGCCGCGAAGCAGATGTTTATCTCTTTGACGAACCGTCAAGCTATTTGGATGTAAGTCAAAGGCTTGAGGTCGCCAAAGTCATAAGAAGCTTGAAGGCAGCCGAGAAAACGATAGTCGTTGCGGAACACGACCTTGCAATAATAGATTACTTGTCAGATCAGATTTGCGTTTTTTACGGTGAACCTGGCGTTTATGGCATTGTTTCTAATGTTCACGGAGTCAGAACTGGAATCAACATTTACCTGCAAGGCTACATCCCAGACGAGAACGTTCGGTTTAGGAAAGAGGCGGTACTATTCCATGAAAAACCACCCTCGACCAGTGCGAGTGCTGGAGAAACATTCCTCAAATGGGACGCAATGGAGAAGACGTTCAAAGGATTCAGACTCGCAATCCGCGCAGGCGAAATAAGAAGAGGAGACGTTATCGGCATCCTCGGACCCAACGGCATTGGCAAGACAACCTTCGTAAAGATTCTAGCTGGGATTGAGGAGACTGATGACAAGAGGAAGTTTGGCGAGCTGAAAGTAAGCTACAAGCCGCAGTACATTTCTGCAGAGTATGAAGGCACAGTGCAGATGCTCCTCATGAGTGTGGCAAAAGAGAACTTCTCTTCAGGCCTATACAGAACAGAAGTCCTTCAACCCTTCCGAATAGACAAGTTCTTGGGCCAAAATGTAGCTGAGCTTAGTGGTGGGGAACTGCAGAAAGTTGCGATTGCAGCGTGCCTGTCACGTGATGCTGAGCTTTTCCTTCTTGACGAGCCAAGCGCATACTTAGACGTTGAAGAACGCCTAAACATGGCGAAGGCTATCCGAAGAATGGTTGAAAGCCGAAATGCAACTGCCTTCGTTGTTGAACATGATGTTGTGACGCAAGACTTCATAGCTGATCGTCTAATGATCTTCACTGGAAAGCCCGGATCAAGCGGAACAGCATATCCGCCGACAACCCTTAGGAAGGGTATGAACACGTTCTTGAAAGAGATGCAGGTGACCTTCCGAAGGGATCCAGCCACGAAGAGACCAAGAGTTAACAAGGAAGACTCTAAGCTTGACAAATTTCAGAAGCAAGTCGGAGAATACTATTACACACGCACAAAACGAAAGGGAAGCGGCTAGGAGCAAACCAGCTAGGATTGATTCTCGGAAAACATTAGTTGCCATGAACATCAGAAATGAAAACGAAGCTGGATCATTCAGTGAGTGCTTGTAGTAAATTCATGATTTTACGATCCAATTGAAAGTTAAGACTATTATGGCAAAAGCAGAAAAGAGCTTGATCATTTTTGAAAGTGTGGAGTCAAAACTATCAGGAAATCGCCGCCGTTGCCTCACAGGAAGCAAGGATAGCTTTTAACCGTGAAGCGTAGGTAAATTAAAGAACAAGCGGAGCGTATCTGAAGACGATTCGACGTTTGAGGGTGCTGGTGAAGGCGTAGTGGCTCAGACAACGTTTGAAGAGATCAGCGCTGCCGATTTCTTCTATCGGAACAGAGACATAGCTGGGTTCACAAATCCGTCCAGAGCCATTTTCGTTGCCATAAGAGAACTTATAGAGAACGCTTTGGATGCTGCTGAGAGCGCGAAAATACCGCCCAGCATATACGTCAGACTCTCCTTTGAAGGAGAGGCAAGCGCAGAAACTCAAATCTACAAACTAATGGTTGCTGACAATGGAACGGGGATCGACCCGAGGCATATACCATCAGCCTTTGGACAGATTCTCTATGGTTCAAAGTACAAGCTAAAACAGCAGAGAGGAACATTCGGTTTAGGCGGCAAGATGGCACTTCTATACGGGCAGATCACGACTCATCAGCCCGCAACTATCACCTCAGGCACGGGTCTAGCCAAGATCTACATGTATAAACTTATGATTGACATTCAGAAAAATCGCCCACTCATAATCGACAGAAAAGTGCAGATAAACAAAGATCAGTGGCGCGGAACGGTAGTCGAATTCAGCCTTGAAGGCGACTACTTGAGGGCTATGCCCAAAATCCTAGATTATTTCAAGCAAACAGCGATGGTTAATCCCTATGCGAACCTTACCTTTGTTGATCCTAAAGGCAGGCTTTACAGGTTCACAAGAATCACGAAGGAGATGCCTCAACCACCGAAAGAGACCTTGCCACACCCGTATGGCGTGGATGTGGAGCTTCTTCAGCGGCTCATTCAAGTTACGCCTTATCATAACATGCGGGAATTCTTGAGAAACCATTTTCACAGAGTCGGAGAAATCACTGCCCAGAAATTCCTGGAATTCGCAAGCATAGGACCATCCAAGAATCCGAAGAAGCTTTCGCACGAGGAAATTGTTAGGCTCATGCACAACCTCAAGAAGTTCAAGGATTTCCTGCCGCCGGACGCAAGTTGCCTGTCACCCTTGGGCGAAGAACTGTTGAAAGTAGGCATCCAGAAGGAGTTGAACCCCGAGTTCATGGCGGTTCACCAGCGCAAACCTGCCACTTATTCGGGTCACCCATTCATCATCGAAGTCGGAGTGGCTTATGGCGGCGAAATCCCAAAGACAGGAAATTTCATAATCTATCGTTTTGCCAACAGAATTCCCTTGCTGTATGATGAAGCCAGTGATGTCTCGGTCAGAGTAATAAGCGCCATGAACTGGCGACGCTACAAGGTGACGCCTGAAATGCCGATTGCGATTCTTGTGCACATTTGCAGCACAAAAGTCCCATACAAAACTGTCGGAAAGGAATTCATCGCCGACAGACCTGAGGTCAGAAAGGAAATAGCTAATGGACTGAGGGAAGTTGCTCGACAGATTCAGCATTTCATGTCGAGACAAGAACATGTTGACAGGGAGCGGAAGAGACTTGGCGTCTTCAGTAAGTACTTGCCAAAAATAGCTCAGTTTTCGACTTCGCTGGCGGGAAAGGAGAAGCAACCAGATATAGAGAAGCTTTTGACGAGTGTGAAAAAGTATGGGGCAGAAGAGGCATAGATCAAGCATTGTTGAAAGAAGGAAAGAGGTTTTGGAAAGCTTGGGAAACCTCGGAACCAAGATCTACGATCAACTTGACAATGGGCAATTTCCCTCAATATACATGCCTAGCCGCTCAACTGAGAACATTATGTATGATAAACAACTCAGGCAATTTATTCTAGGAGAGAGGAGCGTCCGCAGAAGCGTCCGTAACATTCGCCACGTAAAGCCTTTCACGCAACTTACTTGGGCGGCGTTTTTCTCAAATGAGCTGACGACGCAACGCAAGACATCAACGTTGAGGGATGTTTACTATTCGGCGCAGGCTTATGAGATGACATTCCAAGATCAGCAAGAATCAAACAACATAATAACCGACTTGGAAACCATTCTTGGAGTCTCCCGAGAGGATTTCAACATTTTCCCCGAAGAACGCTCCGCAGTCTTCGGCGACCTAACCATAGAGTACACAGTGCCAGGTTACGAAGGAAAAAGACTGAATCTGGATTCGCACCCAGACGGCGTGTTGATTGGACCAGCTTTGACGTCTTCTGAGTTTGTGAAGACAACGGCCGACAAGGTCATAGCCATTGAGAAAGGCGGTCTGTTTACACGATTCATTGAGGAAAGCGTGCACAAGAAGTACAATGCGCTGCTTGTCCTGACTGCTGGACAGGCACCGAGAGCCACGAGGCATTTCATTAGAAGATTGAATCAGGAGCTGAGCATCCCAGTTTACATTTTCACGGACGGCGACCCATGGGGAATGCACATTGCCATGGTCATAATTTCAGGCTCTGCAAACGCTGCACATTTGAGAGAGTTGAATACTCCTGATGCAAAGTGGAGCGGCGTTTGGGCGACCGACATCGTGAACTACAAGCTGCCAACAGATCCATTGGACGAAGTTGACATGAAGAGACTTACAGAGTTGCAGAGAGACCCACGCTATGTTGACCCACTCTGGCGACGAGAAATCAAGACCTTCATGAAGATTAAGCGAAAAGCGGAGCAAGAGGCTTTCAGCAGATACGGCCTAACGTACATTGTGGACGAGTATTTGCCAGCTAAACTTGAGGAGACGAAGTAGCTTAAAGCGAAATTTAAAATAACCGTTTGTCTTTTCTATGTAGAACCAGCTTAAAAAGGGAAGAATCTGACATGAGCGAAGTAGGCAGTTTCGGACTGAATTTCACCGAGAAGCTTTTCGGTTTCATACTCTTGGCAATCGGCATTGTGACAGCTTACTATACGTTTACCAGCATTGACGTTCTAGGTTCTTTTGTTGGATTCTTCGGCTTCCTAAGCATCATAGTTGTGGCATTAGGCTTATTCCTGATGACCGCCAAAACCGAAGAGTAGCATTTGGGCTTATTCTCTTCTTTCCACAACTATTCTGCAGTTCGTAGCAAGGGCAGCTATCACGCCCAAGGCAGCCAGCCAAGGCAGAAGGACGGCGCCAATAACCCCGACTGTAGCAGGGATTTCAAGAAGAACCTTTCCTGCATCATCCTTGACAATAACTCTGGTTACATTTCCTTCATGAAGCAACTCTTTGACTCTTTCAATCAAGTTGTCAGCGGAAACGGTAAACTCCTCTGTCACTATCTTCGCCACTGGGGCACCACAAGCATTGCAGAACCTGTCTTCATCTTTCAACTCGGCCCCACATTTCACGCAATAAGGCAAGCCCTTGCACCTTCGGAAAACACGAGCTTGCTCTGTACTTAAAAGCATTGTGAAAGTGGCTGAGTGTTTATTAGGGTGATAACTTATTAACTGTGAAATGCGCTGTTGGAAAAGCCTACTGGCTTAACCTTGTCATGGAAGATGTGGAAATATGCCGATTCGCCAACCAATTGTATGTGTTCTGGGTCATGTTGATACAGGCAAGACCCTGCTTTTGGACAAGATTCGGAAGACAAGCGTTCAAGCGAGAGAAGCCGGGGGAATCACTCAGCACATTGGTGCAAGTTTCTTTCCAGTTGACACACTCAGGCAGATAGTAGGACCACTGCTTTCATTGACAAAAGGTGCGATTGAGATTCCAGGTTTGTTAGTCGTGGACACTCCAGGTCATGAAGTCTTCACAAACCTGCGAAAGAGAGGCGGCGGAGTAGCAGACATAGCAATTCTGGTCATCGACATTCTCAGAGGATTTGAAGCCCAAACCTACGAGTGCATTGATATACTGCAGTCGCGCAAAACGCCTTTTCTGGTAGCCGCAAACAAGATCGACCGCGTACCATGGTGGAAATCTCATGAGGACACGCCATTCTTGAAATCATATCCACTACAAGACCCTTATGTTCGTGAAGATTTGGACAACAAGCTTTACGATATTATCGGCGAGTTCTCACGGCGTGGTTTCAAGATTGACCGTTTCGATCATATCAAAGACTTCACGAAAACTGTAGCCATAATACCCACAAGCGCAAAGACAGGCGAAGGCATAACTGAGCTTCTCATGGTCCTCGTCGGCCTGACCCAACAATTCCTGAAGAAGGAATTGCAGGTAACAACTGGCTCAGCGAAGGGCACGGTTCTGGAAGTCAAAGAAGAGCCTGGGTTGGGTCTAACGCTCAACACGATAATTTATGATGGGATCTTGCAAAAGGACGACGTGATAGTTGTAGGTGGCAAAGAAAAACCCATTGTAACCCGGATAAGGGCAATTTTGGTTCCCAAGCCCTTGGACGAGATCAGAGACCCACGAGACAAGTTCTCCTCTGTAAACTCTGTCTCAGCAGCTGCAGGAGTGAAAATCGTTGCCCCAGAAGTCGAAGGGGCTTTGGCTGGTGCGCCGCTCTATGCGGTTCCGCAGGGTGAAGAGCCAGAGAAGTATGCAGAGCTGATTTCAGAGGAAATTGAAAAAATCAGGATTGCGACTGACACAGATGGCGTGATCGTCAAAGCCGACACGCTGGGCTCGTTGGAAGCCATCGCTGAGATCTTAAAGAAGAATAATGTGCCGATCAGACTTGCCGACGTTGGAGACATCTCGAAACGAGATGTCACCGAAGCTGGCGTCGTAAAGGAACACAACCGCCTCTACGGCGCGATCCTAGCTTTTGGTGTTAGAACTTTGCCCGATGCTGAAGAAGAAGCTGAAATCAAAAGTGTTCAGGTTTTCCGCGACAAAATAATCTATCACGTCATAGACAATTACTTAGCTTGGTCAAGGAAGATACAGGAAGCCGAAGCCGAAGGAGACTTCGAGACTATCGTTAGGCCGGCGAAAATAGTTGTCATGGAAGGATACGTTTTCAGGAGAGCGAAACCTGCCATATTCGGCGTTGACGTCGTGGCTGGAAGAATAGCGCCAAGAGTCTCACTAATACGAACAGAAGACATGGAAGAAATAGGCGAGATACAGCAGATCCAAGAAAAGGGAAAGGCACTGTCAGAAGCAAAACAAGGCATGCAGGTAGCGATTTCGATGGACAAGCCAATAGTGGGAAGACATGTGTTCGAGAAAGATGTTCTGTTCGCAAAGGTGCCAGAGAAAGACGCAAAACTGTTGCTGACAGCATTTGCGGATAGACTGTCAACAGATGAACAAGAAGCTCTGGACGAGTACGTGCGCGTAATGAGAAAGAAGATGCCCTTCTGGGCAGCTTAAGCCTACAATGGAAGCCTCGTTCCAATTCTTGATTTATCCGCCTTTTCGTAGACAAGTTTAGCCGTCGCCATATCTTCTATGGCTAAACCTAGATTCATCGACATTATCCGTTCTTTTGGGTTTTCTCGACCTGGCTTCTTGCCGCTCACAACTTCGCTCAAGTCGGCATGTACTTCGGGAATTTCGGCGAAATAACCCTGTTGCCTATAATATCTCAGCTGTTCAATATCATCAGTGAAGAACTTGTCCATAAAATACATGGCTTCAGGTTTCCAATACGAGTCGAAATCCAGCGGGCAAGCAAAACCACCGTCTTTAAACCATGAAGCCTCAATCAAGGGCTGTGGATGTTTCAGAATTGGCCCAGATGTAACGACAATATCGCAATTTTCGACTGCTTCCCTCGACGAGTCAACAGCAATCACTCCTAAGCCATGCCTAGCCATCATCTCTTCAACGTATTTCCGTAAGTTCTGCTTGCTGATGTCATAAGCCTTGACCTCTTCCAAGCTCTTGCATACAACGGTTAGGGCTTCGAGGTTGCTTCTGCCCTGAACCCCGCAACCAAGGACTCCTAACACTTTTGAGTCTTTCCTGGCCAAATACTTAGCCGCCACCGCAGTCGCTGCCCCTGTCCTCTTAGCAGTCACCCAGGTACAATCCATAACGCACAACGGAAAACCAGTTTCAACATCATTCAAAATCAGCACACCAGAAATATACGGCAAACCACGCTCAGGATTCCTTGGAAAGCCGCTCACCCATTTAACTCCAGCAGACTTCATTTTGGGCAGATAAGCGGGCATGGCATGAATAAAAGCATCTTTCTGGGGATGAATACCAGGTTTAGGCGGCACTTCAACTCCGCCTACTGCCTTTTCAAGAAAAGCTTCCTCAACGACTCGTATGACTTCGCCCATAGGAATATTTAGTTTCTCCACATCAGCCCTGGAAAGAAAAAGAATTTCATGGCTTAGCATTTATGCATCCTTCTTTTGACACAATGATTATTTGGGGCGCAGCCACATTAAGTATTCTTCTATCTTTGGTTCGACATTAAACATGGCGCTTAGTCGCCAATATTGCTCTAGAATGTCCGCCTTTTCAGGCCAGATCTTCTCCGCCCTAAGCATCAGATTCTTAGGGGTCACTTTCGACGAGACGAACTCGAAGATTTCCACTTTGTAGCCTGCAGCGCCCAAGATAAAAGCTCTCATCGTATCTGTAACAAGGCTGCTTAGTCGCTCCTTGATGACAGGGAACTGCGTCATAAAGGCTAAAGGATGAGCTCTCGTTCCGCAACCTATCTCTCTTTGGCAACATGGCACAGCCATTATGAATCTTGAACCTGAGACTATTCCTTTGACTATGGTTTCGTCTGTGGCAATGTCACAGGCGTGAAAGCAATAGGTGACATCTGCTTTCTTATCGAGCACAGATTCCATGATGTCAGCAGCATGAAACTCCATGTTTTCAAAGCCAAGCAGGCGCTGGGTTTCCCTGCATTTCTTCATTAGTTGTGGATTTCTGTCAACACCGATGAAAAAAGCCGGCCGTCCAAGCTTGCGGGTTAACATGTAGTTTAACATGAAAGAAAGGTATCCTTTGCCACATCCACAGTCCAAAAGCACTACTGACCTTTTTTTGTGATTTTCTGAGAAGCAATTGCCAAATGCTTTGCCATCTCAAGCACTTCCAGAAGCTTTTGTGCCCGGTTCGCACAAAGCTCGCCGCTCTCTCTAGCGAGCCCTATAATTCTTAAGAAGCCCTTCAGTTCCTCGGTAGAAAAGGAAACAGAAGTGTAGGACAATTCTTCGATGGTCCTTTGCTTTCCAAGTCTAGGCCCTCTTCCAGATATTCTTCAGGCTTATCGCTAATCATGCTAAGCATCAATATTTCTGAATGTGGTTGATTCAGCATTCTCTCACCCCCTTTTTGCAGCATTCAAGTCAAATGATGCTTGTTTCCCGAGCCTAGGCTGGAATAGTAATGTCTGAGAAACAAGCGAATTGAAACCTAGGCTACGGTGATAGTCGGTTAACCTCGCGGCGGTGCAGTGTACACCACATATTGTTATGAAACATGTTTAATATAACTCTGACGCAAGAAGCTAGTTCTCGCCTGCCATACAGTGCCACGCGTTCTCATTAATGTGGTCCACCGCCCAAACACCGGCAAGACTTGAAGCAAATAGCTAAATCAATGGGCACTTAGCCGCCCCCAACGGGCGGTATTATTGCTAAAACATCGCCGTCAGAAAGCTTCGTATCCAATGCGTTCATTGTTGATGCACTTCTGCCATTCACCAGAAACTGCAAGAAGCCTTTCACTTCTCCCGTCTTGCTGTCATAAACGTATTCAATGAGGTTCTTCCCGAAACGTTCACTCAATTTCTTGAGGACTATGTTCAGGGTTACGCCTTGGCCCTTTGGAAACTCTAGGGTTTCCTCTCGTTTTCCCGTTATTTCTCTTAAACTTGTGAAAAATCGCACTGAAACGCGCAATGCTTTATGTCACCATTATCAAGAACTGCTGAACGTGAAATTAAACTGTTACGGATTCAAAGATGCATTCTATTCAAACAGAGGTAAAAGTTTATATTTCTGAGCATTTCTGCATATTCCGTTAACCAAAAGAATATTCTAAACTTGAATGGAGAGAGACTGTATGGCATACCTAACAACAACAGCCTCAGGACAACCAGTCCTTATACTTAAAGAAGGAACAAGCCGAAGCAGAGGCAAAGAAGCCCAAAGAAACAACATAATGGCAGCTCGCGTAATAGGCGAAGTGCTCAAAACCACACTTGGCCCCCGCGGAATGGACAAAATGCTCATCGACAGCCTAGGCGACATAACGATAACCAACGACGGCGCAGCAATACTTAACGAAATAGAGGTTGAGCACCCAGCGGCAAAGATGATGGTGGAGATTGCCAAGACACAGGACGACATGGTCGGCGACGGAACCACAACCGCCGTAGTCCTCGCAGGCGAACTCCTCAAGAGAGCAGAAGAACTCCTAGACCAGAACATCCATCCGACAATAATCGTGAGCGGCTACCGCAAAGCAGCACAAAAAGCCATAGAAGTCATAAACAACATCGCTATACCCGTGGACATCGAAGACAAAGCCACGCTGAAAAAGGTAGCCTTGACATCAATTGCAAGCAAAGCCGTCGGCGGAGCAAGAGAACACCTAGCAGACATGGCTATCGAAGCCATAAAACAAATAGTCGAACAACGCGGAGACCGCAGAATCGCAGACATAGACAACATCCAACTGATAAAGAAAACAGGCAAAAGCCTTCTCGAATCACAGCTCGTCAGAGGATTGATAATCGACAAGGAAGCCGTTCACCCTGGAATGCCCAAGAGTGTCGAAAAGGCCAAAATTGCTTTACTCGACTGCCCGCTAGAGATTGAGAAGACTGAGATTAGCGCTGAAATAAGAATTAAGGATCCATCACAGATGAAAGCTTTCTTGGACCAAGAAAACAAGATGATTCAAGAAATGGTTGAGAAGGTCAAGGCATCGGGCGCAAACGTCGTGTTCTGCCAGAAAGGCATAGATGACATGGCACAGCACTTCCTCGCAAAGGATGGCATACTGGCAGCAAGAAGAGTGAAAGAGTCAGACATGGAGAAGCTGGCAAGAGCGACAGGTGGACGCCTAGTCACAGATTTAGGCGACCTGAAAGCACAAGATCTGGGCGTTGCAGGCGTGGTTGAAGAACGCAAGATCGGCGACGACAAAATGATATTCGTTGAAAAATGCAAAGACCCACGCTCAGTCGCGATACTCATACGAGCTGGCCTTGAAAGAATGGTTGACGAAGCAGAAAGAGCCATGACCGACGCGCTATCTGTTGTTTCAGATGTGATCGAAAACAGCAAGGTAGTCGCAGGAGGCGGCGCAGCCGAAATTGAAGTGGCCAAAGAACTGAGGAGCTACGCCACCAAAATCGGCGGAAGAGAACAACTCGGCATAGAAGCCTTTGCAGACTCAATCGAAGTCATACCGAAGACGTTGGCTGAAAACGCTGGACTTGAAGCCATAGATGTAATCGTGGACCTACGATCCTCACATGATAAAGCAGACGGAAAATACAGAGGCATAAACGTCTTCACAGGCAAAGTCGAAGACATGAACGCAAAAGGCGTCATCGAACCCGTAATTGTCAAAGAACAGGCCATCAAATCAGCCACGGAATCCGCAACCATGATACTTCGCATAGACGACATAATCGCATCCACAAGACCAAAAGAAGGACCAGGTGGCAAGCCACCAAGCGGCGGACCTGAGGGCGGAGAAGACTAAAAAACTTCCCCCCAAACTTTTTTCACCTATTCACAACTCAATCTTCCCCACAGCAAAACTTCTCATTCATGTATTTCGGGGCGTGTCCATCAAAGAACGCCTCCCACTCGTTTCTTTGTCTCATGCTCCAACTTCACGTAGTAGGAGATTTATGAACCTTAGCTGTACGCGTGTCCGCTCCCACTGGCGATTTCCCTTGCGAAATCTCTCCTTTTCTCTCGGCCGAGTTTGAAAGGGCACCGATTTGCTTCACAACAGCAGTTTTAAGTTGACATCGACCTATCTAATCGCAAGATGACCCCTGATCTGAATCTGGCCACAATGAACAAGTTCGTGCTAGGCAAGCAGAGAATGACCACGAAAAACCAAGCCGCGATATCGTCGAAACTGTCCGAGACATTGGTGGTTTGCATGCAACAAGCGCAACGACACCATATCTGTCTTTGTTTGCCAGAGTTGAGGATTTCAGGAGAGAACACTTGGATGAAGAACTCTACGTAAAAAGGAATCTTGGCAAGATCCGGTATGTGCGCACAACTGTTTATGTACTTCCGAAAGACGTGATTCCAACGGCATTTGCTGCAACAAGAATGATGGCAGAACCTGCTTCTCAAGCCTATTCCAAGTTTCTAGGAATTACGGTGAAGCAATATGAGGAAGCATCTGAGAGCATTATGGAAATCCTCAAAGGAAAAAAAGGAATGACAACAAAACTGATAAAACGAGCGCTTGGAACCCCACTGAATATTTCTCCAATTGTGAATCTCATGTGCGATCAGGGTTTGCTGGTTCGAGGAGAACCAGCAAAAGGCTGGAAAAGCAACATACACACATACTATCTGTTCAGCGAATATTTCCCTGACATAAAATCACGCGAAACAAGCGAAGAAGATGCGAGAGAAGCTGTCGTAAGACAGTATCTTGCTTCTTTCGGACCTGTCACGGAAAATGATGTTTCTTGGTGGACTGGTTTTCCTATAGGCCAAATCAAGCAGATCTTGGAGGAATTGAGGGGCGAGATAACCTACATTGATGTTTCAGACTCAAACAAAACCTTTCTTGCGCTTTCTCGAGACGAAATATCATTGAAGTACACGAAGATTGCGGAGAAGTACGTTGTGAACATATTGCCAAGCCTTGATCCCTACATGATGGGCTTCAAAGATCGTGAGAGGTACCTGAACCAAGAGCATTACGATTTCATTTTTAATCGCTCAGGCAACGCTACCTCAACGATATTGATTGATGGCAGAGTAGTGGGAATTTGGGACTTCTCGGAAAGCAAGGAACCAATGGTGAAGCTGTTCCTGTTTAAGAAGGCTAAGAAGGAAGTCTTGGGCGAAACTCACTTGAATGCTCGCAGAGTTGGGAGATTCATCGCCGACAAAGAAGTCAAAATAAGAGAGTGTGACTCGATGGTTCCTTTGACGCAAAGGACCGCTGGAGGAGTAATGTCTCCGCTCAGAGGCTGCTGATCAGCGGGTGAGAAGCTGAACCATGGAAAAAGCATGAGAGACAACATGCGAGTAGCGCACGATCCGTATACGGTTTATAGACTTTGGAAACGACGACTATCACTGCAAGACAGCAAAAAACCTCAAGGAAGACCAGGAACTCGTAGAAGCAGGCTTTGAATTCGTGAAGAACGAGACGGAATAAAAATATACCGCAAACGCAAATAGCCTACATTACCCGGTAGTATAGTCCAGTGCTCCGGTAGTATAGTCCGGTCAAGTATAGCGGCCTCTCGACACCTCTCAAAGGGTGAAAGAAAGTCGCGGACCCGGGTCCAAATCCCGGCCGGAGCACCACAATATTAAGCGCATTTCAGACAGAAAAAGAGATTCAAAAACGAGGATGGTTCTTAGTACGTGGCTGTTCTTTTTCTTGTTTTGTGGAAGTCTTCATTTCCATTCCACTTGAACAGAAGCCCACCGCCCCCCTTGTAGCGTTCACGGAGGTACGTTGCCAGCGCTCCGCCTATGAACCAAACCAAACATGGTCGCTCGTTTCTGCTTCTTTGATTACCCTGCATTCAATATTGACTGGACTCTCTTTGATCAGCGGGGCAATCACCTTTGCTCCCTTACGCCGTGAGTTTCGCCTATTCGAACTTTTCGCGCGGCTGCCAGTTTTGTGGAAAAGTTTAATTCAGCCCGTTTTTCATATGCTTAAAGGTTGGTAAAACAATGGCTGGACTTGCTCAACTGAGATTTGCTATGGGAACCTCCATATTTTTACTGGCCTTCATATTCGCAGTGTTCCTATCCGTAATAATGTTTGTCATCGACGCGTTTCTCATCAATTTTGACCTAATTTACGGTCTCATCATCATGCTCTTCTTGACAGCCCTCTTCGTACTTTTTCAATATCTTATTGGACCGGCCATAGTCAAAGCTTCAACGCACCTGCGATACCTGCAGGAGGGCGAAAACCCATGGCTCGAATCCACAGTGAAGGAATTGGCGGGAAAAAGCGGCGTGCCAATGCTTAAACTGGCAACGGTGCCAGACGATACGCCAAATGCCTTCGTTTTCGGCAGAAGCAGCAGCAGCGCCACTCTCGCCGTTCATGAGGGACTGCTGAGGAATCTAAACGAGAATGAAGTTAAAGGCGTAATCGGTCACGAGTTGGGTCACATAAAACACAAGGATTACATTGTCATGACTGTTGTGGCAGCGCTGCCTCTAGTAGCCTACATTATCGCTAGGACAACTTTCGCGGCAGGCGCATACTCAAGGTCATCAAGAAAAGAAGGGGGCAATGCCAGAGCTGCACTTCTCGCTGCAGGTGTAGTCTCATACTTGGTTTACGTAGTAGCACTGCTATGCGTAATGCGCCTCAGCAGACTACGCGAGCATTATTCAGATGCATACTCGGCTTACTTGACAGGTTCTCCCAGAAGCCTGGAAAGCGGTCTCGCCAAAATCACGTATGGGTTGTCGCTTTCGCCCAAAGAGCCATCTGGTGTGAGAGCGTTTTACATTGGTGATCCATCCATGGCTAAAGAAGAGGTTGCAGAGATAATGGAGAAGAAAGATGAGTATGATTTGGATCATGATGGTGTCCTAGACGAACATGAGCTGGAACTCGCAATGGAGAAGGAAGCCAAGTCGACATGGAGGACAGTCAACTCGTGGTTTTCAACACATCCGCCTACGTTCAAACGCATACTGCTATTACAGGAAATAGATCAAGAGATGCAGAGCGGAAAATACACGAGCGATCGGGTCTACGCGCACGTCTAGAAAGACAATTCAACTTTTTGGGCACAAAACAGATTTAGTACAATCAGGCAAAAGAAGGAACGAGGTCATAAATTGAAAGTCAAGCTTCTCCGACACACAGCAAATGCGGAGCTTCTGGTCGGGACGGCAGCATTCACATCAACGAAGAGCGGAAGCCCATCAGAAAACATTGAAAAAATCGATTTGGAAACGGCTAAACGTGTTATCAAACAGGTCACCGCCTATGGACACGCTTCAGTAATTGAGCATGCATCTTTCACATTCAGCATAGAAGGTGTATCCCGAGCAATGACGCACGAACTTGTCAGACACCGCATTGCATCATACACGCAGCAAAGCCAAAGATACGTCGCTTACGACACATCTGAAAACTATGTGGTTCCGAAGAGCATCATTGAAAATCAGGACGCGAAAAGAATGTTCGACGAGACCCTAACCAAAGTCTCTGAGACTTATCAAAAACTTTTGAAAATGGGCGTTCCAAAGGAAGATGCTCGATTTGTACTCCCGAACGCGGCAAAAACAAACATTATAGTAACCATGAACGCCCGTGAATTGAGACATTTTTTCAATCTGAGGTGCTGTGCCCGTGCTCAATGGGAGATCCGAGAAGTTGCAACGGAAATGCTTAGACAAGCAAAGAAAGCCACGCCCGCACTGTTTGAGAACGCGGGGCCTTCATGCACCGAACTGGGCTATTGCCCCGAAGGAAAGATGAAGCTGAAAGACTGCGAAGTCACAGAAATAGAGAAGAGATTCCAGAATCTCTAAGGCTCGTGTTCTTTAGAACGCGATATTTATGGCTAAGCATAAGGTTCTAGCAGTTCCAACGGAATTCTGGAGACCTAAGGAAGACTACTTAGAAAGGATCGTTGAAGGCATCAGAGACAGAATAGGCGACGAAGATTTTTTAGTTGTGTCCGAGAAAGCGATATCGACCGCTTTAGGCAACATCGTAGATGAGAGTGCCGTCAGACCAAGCGCATTTACACTGTTGATTGCTAGGTTTTGGATGCGGATCGCCTGGGGCTATTTCTTTGGTTTTTTATGCCATTTTCCCAAGCGACTCATTCAAAGGCTTCGCTCTTATCCTATCGTTTCGGGAGGCCGCCACAAACTGGTCGCCCTGACTCGTGCTGGCTTGTTGCAGACCTTGATGTTTGGCTCTGAAGGCGGCATTGACGGAAGCAATCTACCGTATTCGTACGTGAGCCTGCCTCTAGAAAATCCTCAGATAGTCGCACAAGAGATACGCGAACACATCCGACTGAAGCTTCACAGGAAAGTCTGCGTGATGATCACCGACACAGACAAGACTTATTCATTCAGGAATTTTCATTTTACCCCACGTCCCAGACCAATGGTAGGCATTCATTCTTTCGGTGGATTCGCGGCTTACGTGATTGGTCGAATGTTTGGGTTGAAGCGAAATTCGACGCCGTTGGCTGTGGCTGGTTGCAATATGCCAGTTGAAGAGGCATTGGAAATGGCTGAGATTACAAATCGTGTGAGAGGTTCTGGAGCTGGCAGGACTGTTTGGGAGATGGCTGAACGATTTGATGTGGACCTGACTGGAGTGAGCTGGGAAATGCTTGAGACAGTAAAGCATAAACCCATAGTTATTGTTAAGAGCAAAAGGTGACGGTTTCGATGGACCCTTCAGTTAAGCAGTTGGATGCATATTTCAATCCACGCTCTGTCGCTATTGTGGGTGCCACGAAAAGAATTAACAAGGCTGGACACGTGATTTTCAAGAATTTTGTCGAGAATAAGCACCGAGGAGTTTTCAAGGGTGCAGTCTTCGCCGTCAACCCTAACGAAGAGTCTATTCTTGGGTTTCAATCTTACCGTAGACTGACCGAAATTCCTGAACCAATTGAGCTGGTCGTTATTGTTGTCCCCGCCAAAATCGTTCCAGACATAATGCGTGACGCCGCCTCCAAGAAAGTGAAAGACGTTGTAATCATTAGTTCTGGATTCGGCGAGATTGGCAATCACGAACTTGAGAATCAAGTCGTCGGTATAGCCAAGAAAGCGGGAACAAGAATTTTGGGTCCAAACTGTCTGGGGGCGTATGATTCGAGAACGGGCGTCGACATGTTGTTCCTGCCTGAAACGAAAGTTTTGACAACTGGAGACGAAGTTGTCGCGACGCCACGCCCGATGCCTGGGGACATCGCTATAGTGACCCAGAGCGGTGCTTTCGGAGTAGCGGCTCTGGATTATCTGACAGGACGACAGATCGGCGTAAGCAAATTCGTCAGTTTCGGAAATAAGTGTGATGTAACCGAGACTGAAATGCTACACCATTTGCTGTATGACAATGAAACCAAGGTCATACTCCTCTACGTGGAGGACATAAAATCTGGCAGAGAATTCCTTGAGGTTGCCAAGAAAGTTGCGAAGAAAAAGCCCATCGTAGCCCTTAAATCTGGAAGAACCGCCGCTGGAGCTAGAGCTGCTGCTTCGCACACAGGCGCCATGGCTGGCTCAGATCGAATATACGACGCAGTCTTCGAGCAAACTGGGGTTTTGAGGGCAAAAGATATGGAAGAGTTTTTCGACGCAGGAAAAGCTTTGGCCATGCAACCGCCAGCGACCGGATTGAACATAGGAGTTATTACTGATGCTGGTGGCCCGGGCATCATGGCTGTTGATGAATGTGAACTCAAGGGATTGACTGTGAAGCGTTTCTCTGAGAAAACCATACAGAGATTTGAGAAAGCGAAGGAAGAGGGCAGGCTTCCGAGGTTTGCAACAAACCTCAACCCCATAGATATTACAGGCTCAGGAACGTCTGAAATGTTCGAGTATGCCACAGGAATTCTGTTTCAGGACCCAGAAATCAATGGAATAATAATGCTCGGACTGCATCATACACCAGCCTTGCAGGAAGATTATATTGACAGAGTAGCGAAAGTCGCCAGCAAATACAGCAAACCTATCGTTGCATGCGACATTGGCGAAACAGAGATGGCATTGCAGACTCGTTCCAGATTCGATAAGCTAGGTATTCCTGCTTATGGTTCACCTGAAGATGCTGCCAGAGGCATGAATGCGCTCGTTAGATACGGCGTATTCTTGAAGAAAAATGGCTGCCTAGAAGAGCATATGCAGAATTTCCTTGAGAGCAGGCGAAAACGGTAGGATCCATCAAAGCTTAATCTTGACTTCGATTCTATCTCCATCCTTGATTTGCAGTCTCTCTCTAAGGTTTACACGTGCAATGATTTCTATGACATCTTCTGGGTAGTTGGCCACCTCAGGGATAACCAATGCACATTTGGTGTCATGCAGGTTAGCTTTGAAGCATCTCCCTGATGAAAAACCTTCAACAGAATGGATCCTAATTGCGTTAGCGTTTTGAAACGCCTTCCTTAGTTGAGTGCTTTCCGTGTCAAGTCTTATGTTTAGTGTTCCCGGATAAGCAGTGAATTCCAGTTTGTCCTCGATCTGTTTTTCTACCCATGCGAGTCTGACGAATTCTTCGCCTTCGCCTTTTCCTGAGAAAACTGTCCCTTTAAGGTTTACAGTTTTCAATTGACTTGTGCTTCCCGCAAACGGCATTCAAGGACGCTGAGTTTCATTGCAACTTATTTTTGGTCTTTCAACCAAGCTGCGGCTTTCCGCATCAATAGGTTATTCGACATGTCAACGACGGGAACGATCATTTTTTCTCTCGTTTCTATTACTGGTTGATGTTTCGGCATAAGTGCGTGGCCAACGAACGCCCAGTATACGCGTTTGTCTTCGATCAGTTCTTTTGCCAGAAGTTCCGTTGATGTTGAAACTGGAAAATACAGGAATGCCACGCCTTCGGCCCAGTATAGTCCTGAAGATTTGCCTCCAGCGATGATTGATGTGAATCTTGCTATGTCTTCAGGAGTTGAGAAGTAGGCACGTTCTAGTATTATGATTTCTTTGAACGGTTCATATTTCACGGTTACTTCGAAATCATCCATGAAATTTCACTCTCATTGCCTAGTGTTCTTGTTAAGGTGTGTCCTTTTTAAGTTTGCTATGTTTCTTGGAAAAAGTTATAGAGTGGTCGCTCTTTAAGCCTTTTAGCTAAATAGATCACAAAGAACGGATGTGCCTAGTTTGCAGGAAATTCGTGCAGCAATTGTAGGTGTTGGTAATAGTGCGTCGGCCTTGGTTCAGGGAACACAGTACTACAGAGATGCAAAGGAAGGCACGGAAGTGCCAGGGCTTATGCACGTAAATTTCGGCGGTTACCATATCAGAGATATCAGGTTCGTGGCGGCTTTTGAGGTAAATACAAACAAGATTGGAAAGGACCTAAGTGAAGCCATTTTTACTGAGCCGAATTGTGTTGCCAAGTTTGCTGATGTGCCCAACCTGGGCGTGAAGGTCTCTGCTGCACCTGTGCTCGACGGCGCGGCTGAGCACATGAAGGAGGTTTTTAGTGTCTACAAAGAAGGCGAAGTTGATCCCGCTGACGTGGTTGATGTTTTGAAGAAGTCGAAGGCCAACATGCTTGTCAACTATTTGCCTGTAGGCAGTAAGAACGCTACACGATTCTACGCACAGGCAGCTTTGGACGCGGATTGCGCATTTATCAATTGTATGCCTGAGTTTATTGCTTCGGATCAAACGTGGGCTCGCAAGTTCGAGGAACGTGGGTTGCCGATTGCAGGTGATGACATCAAGAGCCAGCTTGGAGCTACAATCTTGCACAGAAACATTGCTCGGTTGTGTGTTGATCGCGGCGTGATTATCGATGAGACTTACCAGCTTAACTTGGGCGGTGACACAGATTTCGAGAACATGACTGTTGAGGAGCGGTTGAAGACCAAGCGGATCAGCAAAACTGAGGCAGTCACAAGTCTGGTGCCGTATGACTTGCCAACGAGAATCGGACCTTCAGATTACGTTCCGTTTCTTGGAAATAAGAAGATCTGTTATCTTTGGTTGAAAGGCAGAAAGTTTGGCAATAGACCGTTGACGATTCAGGTCAAGCTTGAGGTTGAGGATTCACCGAATAGTGCAGGTGTGGTGATCGACATCATCAGGGCGGTTAAGCTGGCTTTGGATCGGAAGATAGCTGGACAACTGCTAAGTATATCATCTTATGCGTTTAAGCATCCGCCGATTCAGGTGCCTGACCCGTTGGCTAAACAGTCGGTGGAAGAATTCATACAAGGAAAAAGAGAGCGATAGCGAAATCCTTCGCACAAGTGACGCTCCCAGAAAACGGCTTGATTGCGAACTGGCTTTGGTGTATTGCGTTTTGCCGTGCACGTATGTTAATATATGACGGTGAGTATTGTATATGTGGATTGAGTCATAGCAGAGAGGAACAAGAACAAAGGGAAAGGAGTAAGGCAAGGTTTTGTTGTTTTTCTTCAAGGTTATTCTATGAAAGTTTCGGAGGTGAAAAGTATGGAAATAGTGAAACACCAGCGGCCAAGTGATTCTGCGCGCTCATGGACCCGTAGAGCGGAGCATAAGCACCGAGTTGAAGCGGGTTTTTATCCTGAGCTTCGAATGTGGGTGCAACACGCAATTATGGATGCGGAGAAGCGCGGAAATTTCGAGAAGAAAGACCAGCTCCTAGATCTCTTAAGAGAACTCTAGGACTGGTGTGATAGTGATTTCTGTCTTTTGAGGTAAGCAACCGTGAACATTCTGCCATCGGGTAGGCTGATGTTTTGGACGCTGACAAGTTCCCATCCTTCATTGCCCAGTTCGTTCAAGTCGTTTTGAACGTCTTCTATCACAGGCTTCTTTTCGACTTCGAAATGAGCTGAATGGATCTGCGTCTTTATCGGGATCACCCTATACTCCCACTTAACCAATCCAAACATCACCTCAAACAAGGACAATATTCAAGCTGAGAAGTAAAAACGTTTGCCCGCGAGACAGACTTGAACAATCATCCAAGCTTTGAACATGATATTATCCTTCGACTATTGCTTACTGACAGTTAATTTTAAAGGCTACGAAACTAGAGATTAGATGCATTATCGAAAAGGTGTATTTGGTATGGTAAAAGTTGACGGAACTGAAGTCAAAGAAGGACTATACTACACTAAAGAGTTTGAGTGGGCAAAAGTCGAAGGCGACAAAGTCCGCGTAGGCATAACTGACTATGCACAGAAACAGCTGAGAGAAATCGTCTATGCTGAGCTGCCAAGCGCTGGAACAAGCATAACACAGAACACTCCTTACGGCACGGTTGAATCAGTCAAAGCCGTATCCGACCTCATAGCACCAATAACAGGCGAAATCCTAGAAGTAAACCAAGAAGTCCAATCCAAACCCGAACTCTTAAACGAAGACCCATACGACAAAGCATGGCTACTGATTGTAAAACCGACAAACCTGCAAGCCGAACTCGCAAGCTTAATGGACTTCAACAAGGCTTCGGAGTGGCACAAAACCCTAGGAAAGTAACCCGAGTTGCCCAGACGCATAGTCATAATCGGCGCCCACGCCGCAGGCGTAGACGCAGCCTCAGCCGCTAGAAAAACTGACCGCACAGCAGAAATCACGCTGATCTCTGACGAAAAGCATGTCGGTTACTCGCGATGCGGCTTGCCCTTCGTCTTAGGCGGCCAGATTCCAAGCTTCCAAAGCCTCATCGTTTTTCCACCGGCTTACTTCCAAATGATGAAGCTAGGCATGCGCACAGAGACCAAAGTTGCGGCCATAAACACCCAAAACAAAACCGTCGAAACACTAAGCAGAGACGGAAAGACCGAAACCATCCCCTACGACAGTTTAATCATAGCCACAGGCGCCGGCAGCTTCATGCCCCCGATAAAAGGGCGAGAAAAAAAGGGCATACTCTCACTCAGAACACTTGAAGACGGCGAAAGAATCGACCAAGCCATCAAAAACGGAGCCAAGACAGCCGTAGTCATGGGAGCGGGACTAATAGGTCTTGAACTAGCCATAGCTCTCCAAGAGAGAGGCTTGAAGGTCACTGTCGTTGAAATGCTCCCCCAAATCCTGCCCCAGATGCTTGATCCCGAAATGGCAAAAGTAGTCCAAGAAATGCTGGAGGACAAGGAAATGGTCATACTCACGGGAAAAGGCGTGGAAGAGTGCATCGGCGAGGAAAACGTGACAGGAATAGTCGCATGCAAGGAAGAAATAAACGCTGACCTCTTCATCAGCGCCTTCGGAGTAAGAGGCAACACTGAACTCGCCACCAAAGCAGGAATAGCGTTAGGAGAAACCAAACTGATTAGAACAACCGCCAAAATGGAAACAAACATCAAAGACGTCTACGCAGTGGGCGACTGCGCCGAATCCCCACACATAGTAACACAAAAATCCACAGTGGCTCAATTCGGCACTGTAGCCGTAAGACAAGGCAAAATAGCGGGAATCAACGCCGCAGGAGGCTACGCACTCTTCACAGGCGTCCTAGGCTCAGCCGTATCAAGACTCTTCGACACCGACGTAGGCGTAACAGGCCTAGCAGAAAATGCCGCGAAAAGGGCAGGAATTGAAACCGTAACAGGCACGATAACCTCGAAGACCAAAGCAGATTACTACCCAGGCGCACTGCCGATAAAGGTCAAACTTGTCGTCGAAAAGGAATCCCAACGCATAATAGGCACTCAAATCATCGGCGGAGAAGAAGTGACCCAACGCATAAACGCCATATCCTTTGCTATACAAAAGCAGATGACCGTCCGAGAACTGGCCAAAGCTGATACGGCTTACGCTCCGCCTGTGTGCGAGACGTGGGAGCCCCTCGTTCTAGCGGCAGAAATGGTTTTGATGAAACTCCGGTGAACAACCTTCTTTTTCCTTTAGACCCAGCAAAAAGTCTATTAGAAGACCACTTCTTACGTATTCCAGAATCAGATTAACAAGGTGAAATGTCAGATGGTAATGAAGGTAGCAATAAACGGTTTTGGAAGAATCGGACGACTCCTCTACCGAGCCGCTATAGAAAGAAAAGCCAAAATCGACTTCGTAGCCGTAAACGACATAACAGACGCCAAAACACTCGCACACCTCCTCAGATACGACTCTGTCCACGGAAGATTCAACGCTGACGTCCAAGTCAAAGGCAACGACCTACTCGTCAACGGAAATGAACTGAAAGTGCTGTCACAGAAGGATCCAGCACAACTGCCATGGAAAGACTTGGGCATATACCTAGCCGTAGAGTCCACAGGATTATTCACAGACCGAGAAGGAGCCTCAAAGCACCTCACAGCTGGAGCCAGAAAAGTCCTAATCTCAGCACCCGCAAAGAATCCCGACGCAACCATAGTCATAGGCGTAAACGAAAATACCTATGATCACAACAAGCACAACCTCATCTCAAACGCGTCATGCACCACAAACTGTGTTGCACCAGTTGCCAAGATCCTGCACGAAAACTTCGGCATCAAACGAGCCCTGATGACTACTGCACACGCATACACGAACGACCAGCGGGTCACCGATCTAGTCCACAAAGACCTACGCCGAGCACGCGCAGCCGCACTCAACATAATCCCGACAACAACAGGCGCGGCAACTGCCGTCGGCCTCGTCATGCCAGAGCTTGCAGGAAAAATAGACGGCATCGCATTACGCGTACCCACACCTGACGTATCAATCGTAGATCTTACAGCAGACCTGAACAAACAGGCAACGAAAGAAGAGATAAACGCTGCATTCAAAAGAGCAGCAGATGGCCCTCTGAAAGGCATCCTTGAATACACAGATGAGCCGATAGTCTCAACCGACGTGCTCCACAGCACATATTCAGCAGTCTTTGACGCTCAACTAACAATGGTAACCGACAAGAACTTCGCAAAAGTGTTCGCATGGTACGACAACGAATGGGGCTTCAGCTGCCGCATGGTCGAACAAATGGAACTCGTAGGCAAGAAGGCAGGACTCTAGACTCCGCGCAAAACAGTTAAGCCTAAAACGTCTCCACCACTATTTTTCTTTCAACCGAGAGCGAAAGACAGAATGACAGAATACTTGACACTAACCGATTTGGAAGTAAAAGGCAAAACCGTCCTCGTTAGAGTTGACTTCAACTCACCTGTCGACCCAAACACGAAAAGGATTCTGGAAGACACAAGAATCCGAGCCCACGGCGAGACTACCATAAAAGAGCTTTCCGAAAAAGGCGCGAAGGTTGTGGTCATGGCGCATCAGGGGCGCAGGGGCGACCCAGATTTCATTCCGCTGAAGCAGCACGCTGAAATCCTTGGCAAGATACTGGGCAAGCCGGTCAAGTACGTTGATGATGTTTTCGGCGAGAAAGCTAAGAGCGAGATCAGGAAACTGAAGAGCGGCGGAATCTTGGTACTAGACAATGTCAGAGACTTCGCCGGCGAAACGAAAGAGGGCACTGCCGAAGATCATGCCAAAACCGACTTGGTCAAGAACCTCGCACCCTTGGCGGACTTTTTTGTCAACGATGCATTTGCTGCGGCACACCGCGCACATGTTTCAATCATAGGTTTCACTGCTGTCTTGCCCAGTGCCGCAGGACGCATAATGGAAAGAGAACTGAAGTCGCTCAGCCGAGTCATAGAAAGACCCGAAAAACCATGCGTCTTCATCCTAGGCGGAGCAAAAGCTGACGATTCACTCGAGATCAGCAAGTACGTGCTTGACAACAAGCTGGCAGACTTTATCCTCACTGGCGGCGTCGTCGGGCAGGTCTTTCTGGCTGCAAGAAACGTTGACCTTGGCGCCGGCAACATGGAGTTCATCAAAAAGCAAGAACTCATGGACTTGATACCTGGCATAAGAGAACTGGAAAACAAGTATCCAAGCAACATAAAGACCCCAAAAGACGTAGCCGTGGAAGCCAACGGAAAACGGAAAGAGCTTTTGATTGACAGGCTGCCAACGAATCTCTCGATATTCGACATCGGAGCCAAAACGGTTGCAGACTATTCAAAGGTAATCGCTGAAGCAAAATCGATCGTGGTCAGCGGTCCGATGGGCGTTTACGAGAACAGCGAGTTCAGCTTTGGCACCAAGAGCATACTCAGAGAGATTGCGCAGTCGAAGGCATTCTCGCTGGCTGGAGGCGGCCATACGATAGGCGCATTACAGGAATTTGGGCTAACAAAGAAAATCTCCTACATAAGCACGGCAGGCGGCGCGCTGATAGAATTTCTGATGGGTAAGAAATTGCCCGGCGTCGTGGCGCTGGAAAAGGCAGCACTCAGAAAACCCTAATGCCAATTCTTTTATGTTTTCGTCAATTCCTTTGCCAAATCGGCTACTCTAAACTCCATTTGCGCCTGCGGATGTCGAAGCGCCTCGTATGTCTGTAATGTCTGCTCAGCAGCTTTTCTCCAAGTGAAGTAATGGAGTACTCTTTTTCTGCCATTCTCGCCCCATTTTCGGGCTCTGTCGGAATCGCACAGAACTTCCTTCAGACCCCAAGCGATGTCAGCGGCGCTTCCGCCATTCACGTGTACGCCATTCTGGTCGGGTCCGCTAGGCAAAACTTGCTCTCTGAAACCGACTACTCCTTGTGCGCCTACAACTAAGGGTTTCGCCATTGACATGGCTTCTAAGCTTACGATGCCGAATGGCTCGTACGTCGATGGAAAGATGCAGACGTCCGACGCAGCGTAATGTAGAATACGTTCGTTTTCCGGCACAAACTCGAACTTGCAGGCAACCTTATCGCTTATTCCAAGTCTGCTTGCGGTTTCAACTATATCGTTTTGCTGTTCGCCCTTTCCCAAAATTACTAGTTTAGTGTTCGGATAATCCTCCAAGATCATGGGCATTGCTTGAACCAGGTTCGTGACACCTTTAACCCATGTCAGTCTTCCCAGAAATAGAATCATCTTTTCTTCGGGCTTTATTCCATAGGTCTGGCGTATCACGTTTACATCTTCAGCTCTGCAATTCGTTGGATTGTAACGTTCAGGATCCACACCGTTCCAGACGACACTTATCTTTGAATTCGGCCAACCATGTCTTGTCAGATCCTCTCGCATTGCGTGGCTAACGGTTATTATCTTATCCACTTTTTGAGAGGTAGCCCACTCAAGATGCGAAACAACGTCTGACCCTGGTCCCCCAGCGCGTCCCCACTCTGTGCTATGCACGTGAAAACACACAGGAGTATCAGTTTCATTCTTAACCATGAGACCTGATATGCTGCTAAGCCAGTCATGTACACAGACAAGATCGTAGTTGCAGCCTTCTTTTTTCAGCATGCTGTTTATGAATTTTGTTGCACTCAGTATGTTGTAGATGAATATATCGTTGAACATGCGGATGTTCGTGCCCCACTTTATCAGATCGTCAATCACGAACATCGGGAAAACGTTGCTGGCGTCTGCAATCAACGGTCTGTGAACCTCAACCCCTCTCAAGATCTCACGCGTTTTCAGGTTTCCAGGGTTAAGCGTGAAAACGGTTACGTCATTGCCCATTGAGACAAACTCGCGGGTAATGTACTCGGCATATGTGCCTAGACCGCCAACTAGTGCAGGCGGATATTCCCAGACGAAAAAGCCTATTCTCAACTGATACACCTCATGAGCGACGTCGAGAGTCTTACAATAATCCAAGAAAGGGAGCTGAAATCAACAGGAGATAGTCTAGAATAGCTTCAGCTTCTTTTTCTGAGGCTCTTCTCTATGTGAGAAGCTCGGCCATGTTTCCGTTGGCTTTTCCTGTGGCGGCTCCGGTTCCTGCGGCTCTTCCTTCTTTGGCTCTTCCGACTGTTTCGGAGGCTCTATCACGGGCTCTTCTTTGACTTCAGGCATCGGTTCGGGTTTGGGTTCGGTCTCTTTCTTCTTTGGTGTTCTCGGCT